>Ga0209507_1000336_pt1 | contig 55974 bp, 43 predicted proteins | sample AD_UKC028_MetaG_FD_184414 | JGI IMG/M metagenome (GOLD analysis project Ga0209507, IMG submission 184414) | Active sludge microbial communities of municipal wastewater-treating anaerobic digesters from USA - AD_UKC028_MetaG (SPAdes) (version 2) | ecosystem: Engineered > Bioreactor > Anaerobic >...
CGAGGATGCGAAACCGCGTCAGATCCGGTATGGTGGATAGCCGGCAAGCGCAAGGGGATCGAGGCGGGCATGAAAAGGATTCGCAGGTGGCACGGGCGGTGGCTGCTGATCGCGGCGGTGCTGGGCCTGTCGGTGGGCGGCAGCGGCCAGTGGACGGATCGATACCCGCACTCTTTCCCCTCGGCCATTCTGGATAGTCTGTCCACGCGTCCCTATTCAGCGTTTCCAGACCTTGAACTTCCGTACCTGCAGTGGCGCGGCTATGTTCAAGAAGGCGTTCGTATGACTTAAATCCGGCGTCAAATCTTTGACGTTTCGTGAAAATGGGCCGAAAACGCAGTTGCGTGAGCCGCACTTTTGAAGCAGCGGGTTAATTTTGGGTAGTGATAACCTCACTGGGCGAGCGGTTTTTGCCGGCGGACTTGATATAGGATCTTCTCGGTCCGACGTTCCATGCCTGCTCGCCCGTCATAGAAGTGCCATACTCCCGCCGCACTCAGAGGCGAGTTACAGACCCAGGCTCGATAGAGGTAACGCTCCAGTGTAAAGAGCGTCCGTTGCGTATCCGTCTCCTCGATGCGGCGCCGGGCGACAACGCTCCGGCGAGCCTGCTGCCAGTCGCTGGGGCAGTGTTCGCACTCGGCGATCTCCCAACGCGCGTTGAGCCGCTGGTAACGCAACGCCCCCAGGACGCGCTTGAGCGAGGGCGTCATCCGGGCTGCCACTGCATATTCCGCGGCCTGTTGCTCCAATACCGTCAATACCGGATCGTAGCCGAACCCGGCGTCGGCCCGGACCCGCAATTCCCGAATGTCAGCCGGCACACTCACGAAACAACTGGCCAACAGTTCGACGCTGCCTGCCCAAGTGCCAGCATTGCCGGCGCGCAACTCGGTGTCCCACAGGAACCCCGAGTTGGCCTCCAGGCACAGCAGCGGATCATAGGAGCGTTTGCCTCGATAGCGCGGATTGTAGCCGACCGCCGCGCCTTCTTGATAGCCGAAGACCGTCACGACCGTACTGTCGACATCCAGGATCAACCGTGATCGGTGTTCGGGTTCGTGAATGAAGCGTTGCAGCAGTCGGTCGTTGAGCCGGTGGAGTTGCTCGCAAAATTCGGGGGGCGCCTGCAAAAGAAAACGCCGCAAACTCTGCGGATCCGGTAGCCGGGTAAGCCGGTCAGATATTGAAACGTCCCGTTGTTTCTCAAGAACGACGCGGTCTCCAATCGGTCCAAACCCAGGAGGATGGGATACGCTAGCGCCAGGAGCATCTGCGACAGACTGTAGTCGTAGCGAGGTCGGCCATAGCTGAGGTGCCGGGAGAGGAAATCCCTCAATTGCAGCACCCGGGTAAATTCGTGAAAGAAGAAGAGCCCGCCATAGTGCGTCAAACCCCCGTGGTTAAGGGCGATTCTGACGTTCTTCGGTGATCGGCGCATTCCGAGCCTCACCACACCAAAAGTGAAGTGAGGCTCAGTACCGTAAAACTGCTTGAAAAGCCTGTCAACAAAGGCTTAAACCACCGCTGTGGCTAAGTTTTGACGCCGGATTTAGGTCATTACGAGATCGCGCCGGACGCTGAACCCTTTACAGTTTGCGTCCACCCCGACCACCAGCAAATCAGCGCTCAGGTGGCCAGGACGCCGCGCGTCTTTGAGGAAGTCGCGGAAGGCGCGCAGGGATCTGAGGCGCATGACCTTGTGTGCTCACGACTCTTAGTGGCCAAGTCACTTGTATTCCTCATCCAGGCTTATATCCAAGTGGTCTGTGCTCTCGGCAATGGAAGACCATCGTTCTTGCATAGGCTTTGTGGCTCGGGCCGCCAGCGGAACAGCGGCGGAACTGAGCGAATGCGATCCAGACGGTATTGTGTCAGAAACAGGCTCAAGAAGGCGAGTGGAAATCGACGAGAATCCGGCTCCCGGGTAACAGTCAACTTTGGCGCACGACGCAGCGGGCGTCAGCGGCGATCGATGGCCCGCGCCGCGGCGGCGAGCCCCTGGCTGACCTGCTCGACGGATTCGTCGCCGGGGACTTCGACGAGCAGATCCCGCTGGCGATAGAAATCGATCACCGGCAGTGTCTGGGCCCGGAACGATTCGAGCCGGGCCTGGATCGTGGCGGGATCGTCGTCATCGCGCTGGTAGAGGGAGGCGCCATCGCGGTCGCAACGGCCCTCGGCGCGGGGCGGGTGGAACGAGACATGGTAGGGCGTCTGGCAGACCGAGCAGAGCCGGCGTCCGGAAAGCCGCTGCACGATGACCGGATCCGACACGCGCAGAAAGAAGACCTGATCGAGGCGGCGGCCGAGGCTGGCCATGATCTCCTCGAGCGCCTGGGCTTGGCTGAGCGTTCGCGGGAATCCCTCGAGCACGTAGCCGTCGGCGGCGTCGGCGCGCCCGAGGCGCTCGCGCACCATGGCCTCGACCACGTCGTCCGGCACCAGCTCGCCCCGCTGCACGTAGCCGTCGGCAATCCGCCCCAGGATGGTCTTGTCGTCGCGGTTCTCGCGAAACAGCTCCCCAGTCGCTATGTGAGGAATTCCCAGATGCGTGGCCAGGAGGGCGGCCTGCGTGCCCTTGCCGCTCCCGGGCGCACCCATCAGCACGATATCCAGGCTGGGCGGCCGCGGTCCGGGCCTCTCGGGCCACGGCACCTCGATCAGCTCGGCGACTCGGCCCTCTTGCGCCTCGGTCAGCGCCGGCAAGGGCCGCACGTCCCGGACGTCTTCGAGGACTTGGGCCATCGCCGCGCTCACGGATCCGATCGAGCCGGCGGCGTCAACATAAACGAGCTGGCGCTGTCCGTGGAAATGGGCGATCACGGGTCCGGTGGTGCGGCGGAACACCTGAAGCCGGTGGTGGATGATCTCGGGGCGGTCGTCGGGACGGGGCGGGGTGCGGCGGGCGGCCCGGGCGAGAACGACCGGCTCGGGCGCATCGAGGAACAGGACCGCATCGAGGCGGCGGCCGGCGGCGCGGAGGAGTTCCTCGAGGAACCGGGCCTGGTACAGGGTGCTGGGAAATCCATCCAGCAGCAATCCCTCGGCTGCCGGCAGCTTCCGGACCGCCTCCTCGATCATCGCATTGACGATCTCGTCCGGGACCAACTGGCCGCGCTCGACGTGCTTGCGGGTGAGAATCCCAAGGACAGTCTCCTGAGAGCGATTCTCACGCAGCACCTGGCCGGTCGAGAGATGGCGCACGCCGAACCGCTCCCGCAACCGCTCGGCAGTGGTTGTCTTCCCGGCACACGTCGGCCCGATGAAAGCGATGTTCATGATCAAAAAAAAGGGCGGGCTCGAAAGCCCGCCGCAGAGCCTAACCAGCAATGCGCTGGGAAATCAATCCTTGCGACGCAGGCGCCACAGGAGAGCGGCGCCGCCCAGGCCCAGAAGGGCGATCGTTCCCGGCTCGGGAACGGCGCCGACCACAACGCCGTACATGTTCCGGCCCCCATTGTCCGCTTGGAGGATTGTCATGGTGCCGGCATCGAAGGTCTTCTGGTAAACGGAATACCATTGATCAATGTCGTTATCGGTAGCTTCGTCAAAGCCGACTTCATCGGGGACCGCGGGGTTGGCGGACCGGTTGAGGCCGTTGGCGGTCGCCGCCCAGCCCTGATCGAGGATCCACTGCATGTGGGTCGCATCGAACGTTGGCGGAGTCGAATTGTCGCCATCCGACAGGCGGTTATCGATCAGCATGTACACCGTCGCGGGCGAGGTCAGGGTGATGTCCAGCTTGTATTCGGCATTGTCACGGTTGTCGTTGCCGGACATGATATAATCGGCCCCGACGAGGTACCCCGGAACCGGCAGATTGTTTGCCGTGTCATCGAAATAGCGATGTGTGCGGTCCACGAACGCAGGCGCCCCGCTGCCGAACGCCGGCACGGTAAATGATTCCCCGATAACCGCGCCCGGGAAGGGTTCGTTGGCAACGCTGATGGTCCATGTCTGCCCCGTCCACTTGGCCGTGATGGTGTCCGTGGCTTCGTTATCGCCGCCGGTCTCGACGACGTTGCCGATGAGGCTGGCAGACACGGAGATGGTCATCGCCGCTCCCAGCAACAGCGCCGCAATGACATATCCTGCCCGCTCTTCTCGATGGGTCATTTTCATATGAGATGATGACTTATCGTGATTGTTAGACTGATTTGCTTAAAAAGTCGCTGTGATTCGCGCTTCACTATAACGATGCATCTTCGAGATGCAAGCTTTTTCTGAGCTCTGAACTGGCCGGGGGTGTCTCTGGATCGGGCGTGTGGTATTAAATTGGAGCAGAAGGAGATCCATCGGCTTTATCGATCAAGATATGCGGTCGACGGCGGCAGGCGGGCATACGGATTCACCGGCGGACTGCGGATCCTCACGGCATCAACTGTTCGACAGGCAATCGGCCAACGATCTGGCCTGGCAATCGAGGATCGAGGGTGCCGGGCGCGGGATCCGCGCGGGAGACATGTCCGTCCCCGCCCAGCGTGTTTGCCTTGGCCGAATGGCGAAAATGAACAGTGGCTTCGTTGGTGCTCAAATAATAGAACTCTTCGAGCATGGGGTGGTCGGGGGAGGCCGGGGGCTGGAATGTGTTGATTTGGGCGGCATCGGCCAGGATGACGATCTGGGTCAGGGAACGGATGGAGGCGAGGCGGACGGGGGGGCGGTTGGGCGGGGCGGACAGGAGCAAGTTATATCCATAGCCATAGGCGGCGCCGGAGGCTTTGAGCTTGAACCGGGCGAGGGCGTAGGGCAGAGCGGGGCAGGTCTCGACTCCGCGCCCTTGCAGGTAGGGGTGGAGCGCCCCCCAGGCGGGATCGAACTGGCGCCGGCCCTCGGCCCCATGAGCCAGCCAGCCGAACCAGTAGACGTCGCCCTGGTTGGTCGAAAACCGGCGGTAGCGGAAGGCTTGGCTGTCGTTGTCGTCCCAATACATCTGCAGAGCCAGGCCGAGCTGGCGCAGGTTGCCCATGCATTGGATCTGGCGCGCGGAAACCCGGCTCCGCGCGAGCACGGGCAGCAGAATCCCGGCGAGAAGCCCCACCACGGCCGCCACAACCAGCAGCTCGATCAAGGTGAATCCTCGGCGGCAGAAACTCATGGATGTTCGGCCCGAATCCGGTAGAAAGCCGCAGGGGATGCCGAGGCGGCCTCGCGCAGAACCACCAGGTCACCTTCCCGCTGCTGATCGGAAGGCGCAGCCTCCCACTGATCCCAGGAGACGCATTTCTCGAGCGTGTAGGTCCAGCCGGCGCGCCCGTTGAAGCGGACCTCCCAGCGCTCATCGCGGAATGCGCCTTGCAGGCCGCGCACCGGCGGCGCCGGCAGCTCGATCTGGAGCCGATCGATAATCCCATGGGCCACAAGCGATCCTTGGGCGCCGGCGTCGCTGTAGCTGGCGATCGCGAACGCGTCGACGCGAAAATCGGTGAAGCTCGGATGCAGGGCCGTGGAAAGGCTGGCGATCAATGTCCCATCGCTTTCGCGGACGCGAAGCTCGATGGTTTGGCTCAGAGCCGAATAGGCCATTTCAACATGATATGGCGTTCCGGGAACCAGCTCGCGGACGGCGTAGTCGGACGGCCCGTTGTAGTTGAACATCCCGTTGGAGCTGATCGCCGTGGGCCAGAGAGTGGCGCCGAAACCGGTATCGGGGAAATAGGCGAACTCGACGACATTGTAAGTTTCGGTTCCGCTGCCGCGCCGGAAGGTGTCGGCTGTGGCCTGGGCCATGTTGAGCCAGCCCAGCGCCAGCTCGAACGCGAATGGCTTGTCCGGATTGATCCCGGCCTCGACTTGGTCCAGACGCAGGTCGAACCGGACAGAAAAATCCTCGTGGCGAGTCAGAATATCGCCCAGGGGCCGAAAGAAGTAGCTGTTGGGACGGCTCGAGTCCCAGGCAACTTCGAGCTGAGATGCTGTTGGATTCCAATTGAACAGCGTCGAATCTCCATGTGTCCGCCAGCCAAGCTCGGCCGGGTTGATGGTGAAGTCCGTATCCCAGATCTTCGATTCTCGAGCGCCGGCCTGGGCGGCGATAACCTGGGCGGCGGAATCGAATGAAGGTAGAATCACTCCCGAGGCGTCCTGGCCGGCCAGGCAAGCCGCCGGGGCGAATCCCAGGCAGGCCAACACGGATGTCAACGCCCGCTGCAGTCGTGTTCTTTGCATGGCATATCTTTCGTTCCCGATCCCGCAGGCCGGGCGCCGCTCCAGAGCGCCCGCTTTGCAGACAAAAAAACCTTCACCCTCCGTCGTGCGGAGAATGAAGGGAAAGCGATCGGACGGCAGCCGGCTGCAACCGCCGATGAATCTCATCCTTCTCTTGGACGGAGAAGCCGACCATCCCGCGGAGGATGATCCTGACGAGCGCCGCGCGACCGGTATCCTGGCTTCGGGCATCCAGCCTCGCCTTCGCCTTCCCAGCCGGTGTGAGCGGCCAGTGGATCCGAAGGTTCGTAGCCCGTTACAGTGGCGCAACCGCCCCCGATTCGCACGGGGTTCCCAAGCGCCGAGCGGCCATGATGGGAGGCCAAGCCTCCTCACAGAAAGAACCGGGCACATCCTGAATCCGGCCGGCCGGACTGCCAAGGAAATAATCAGCCGCGGGGCGATCGGTCGATCGAGGGGGATCCGGATGCGACGGGGGGCTTTCGTCCAACCGATCCATCGGGACGACGGGAAAGGCGGGACCGGCCCCGGCTTGCGAGGCGTTCAAGACGCCGGGTGTTGGATCACTGGATCGGAGGCTTCTGGCGATGCCAGCTGGTGGCCTGCTCGTAAGCGTGGGCGACCTTGAACAGGGTTCGCTCGCCCATGGGCGGCCCCAGAATCTGGAGCCCGATCGGCAGGCGCGGCTCTCGAGTGAACCCGCAAGGCAGGCTTAATCCGCAAATCCCAGCCAGGTTGCACGGGATGGTGAAGATGTCGCAGAGGTACATCTGGAGGGGATTATCCACCTTCTCGCCTGCCCGAAACGCGGCGGTCGGCGTGGTCGGCGTCACCAGGGCGTCCACCTGCTCGAACGCGCGCAGAAAATCCTGTCGGATCAGCGTGCGGACCTTTTGGGCGCGCAGGTAATAGGCGTCGTAGTAGCCGCTGCTCAGGACGTAAGTGCCCAAGATGATCCGCCGTTTGACCTCGGGGCCGAATCCGGCACCGCGGGTGCGGGCGTACATCTCGATGGGGTCGTCGCCATCGATCCGCAGGCCGTAGCGGACGCCGTCGTAGCGGGCGAGGTTGGCGCTGGCTTCAGCGGTGGCGATGATGTAGTAGGTGGCGACAGCGTACTGCGTGTGCGGGAGCGACACCTCGAGGATTTCGGCTCCGAGGGATTCGAGCTGCCGCACGGCGGCATCGACGGCCGACTTGACCTCCGGGTCGATGCCCTCGATCCGGTATTCGCGGGGCAATCCGAGCTTGATCCCCCGGAGGTCGCCGTGGATGGCTGCGGCGCAATCGATCGCCGGCTCGGGCAGGCTGGTCGAGTCGCGGGGGTCATGGCCGCTGATCGCGTGCAGCACGAGGGCGGCGTCGCGGACGCTTCGGGTGAACGGGCCGATCTGATCGAGCGAGGAGGCGAACGCCACCAGGCCGTAGCGGGACACCAGCCCGTAGGTGGGCTTGAGCCCGACGCATCCGCACAGGGCGGCGGGCTGCCGAATCGAGCCGCCGGTGTCCGATCCCAGCGCCGCCAGGCATTCGTCCGCCGCCACGGCAGCCGCCGATCCTCCCGAGGATCCGCCCGGGATCCGATCCAGATCCCACGGGTTGCCGGTCCTGCCGAACGCCGAGTTCTCGGTCGAGCTGCCCATGGCGAACTCGTCCATGTTGACGCGTCCGAACACCACGGCGCCGGCGGCTTTGAGCTTCTCGACCACGGTGGCGTCGTAGGGGGAGATGAATCCATGGAGGATCTTCGATGCGCAGCCGAGGGGCTGGCCGCGGACGGCCAGGATATCTTTGAGGGCGATGGGGATGCCCAGCAGGGGCTGATCGGCGGATTCGCCTCGGGCGCGCCGCGCGTCCGCCTCGTCCGCCTGGGCGAGCGCATCGGCGCGGTCCAGGCTCAGAAACGCGTGGAGCCGGCCGTCCACCTGGTCGATTCGGTCCAGGCACGCCTGCAGGGCTTCGCGGGCAGACACTTCGCGCCGTCCCAGGCGCGCGGCCAGGTCCGATATGGTGAGGGTGTTCCACATGGTCGGACGCGAGGGGGGGATCATTCGACGATTTTGGGGACGAGGAAAAGGTCGTTGGCCTGAGCCGGAGCGTTGCGGAGGGCGGCTCGAGTGGGCATCGAGGGCCGCACCTCGTCCGGGCGGGTGACATTCACCAGGGGCACCGCGTGCGCGGTCGGCTCGATCCCATCCACGGACAGCTCCCGAAGCTGGGCGATATAATCGAGAATCCGGCCGAGCTGGGCGCTGAATCGCGCCTCTTCATCGGGCGTGAGATCCAGGCGCGCCAGGTGCGCCACGTATTGAATGTCCAGGTCCGCCGCTGCCATGCCCTCAGTGTCGGGTTTCCCGAGTGAACTGCAAGGGTGAAATGAGCTCGGGGCAGCCTGGCGGGGTCGCAGCGGCCGCCTCAATCCTCGTCGAACTTGCGCTGCAGGAGGGCGGAGAGATCGTGGAGCGCCTGGGCGGCATCGGCGCCTTCGGCCTTGACGTCGATTCGGCTGCCGGGACCCGCAGCCAGCATCAGCAGGCCCATGATGCTCTTGCCGTTGACGAGCTGGCCATCCTTCTCGACCAGCACTTCGCACCGGAAGCGGTTGGCGGTCTTGACAAACATGGCGGCAGGCCGGGCGTGAATGCCCAGCTTGTTCATGACAACCATCTCCTGCCGCAGGCTGAGATCTTTGTCTTCCCCGTGTTTGGTCGCGCTCATCCGGCGCATCGAATATGCGGCAATCCCGCCTCGCCGGCCAAGAACAAAAGCGCGGATGCCTGGACAACCCTGCGGCGCGCATGTACCATCCCGCCCGCATTGAATCCAATGATCGCCTTGTTGTTGATTCTGTCCGCTCCATGGGCGTGGGCGGCTTCCGCGGAAGCCCTCCCGATGGATCGAGCCGCCGTTGAGACCGTGGGACGCCATGCCTCGAACCGGGTGGTGACGCCGGTTCACCAGATCGTGGCGTCGGCCGGCGCGGTGGTGGAGCTGCCAGGGATGCGGCCTCAGGCGCTGGCGCTGTCCCCGGACGGCCGCCTGCTGGCCGTGTCGGGCAAGACGAGCGAGCTGGTCATTGTGGATCCGGACACCGGTGCGATTCGGCAGCGGGTCGCCCTGCCCGCCGAGCCGTCGCGCGCGGCCCAGCCGGCCGCGGCATCGGAGAACATCTTGCGGCCCGACACGCAGGGGCAGGTCAGCTTCACAGGCCTGGTGTTTTCGCCGGACGGCCGCCGGATCTACCTGTCAAATGTCCATGGCAGCATCAAGGTGTTTGCGGTGGACGCGGCGGGCGGTGTGAAGCCGTTGCGGTCGATCGGCCTGCCTCGAGCCGGAGCGCCGCGGCGCGCGGAGGAGATCCCTGCAGGCCTTGCGCTGGGGCCGGGCGGCCGGCGCCTGTATGTCTGCGGCAACCTGTCCAACCGGCTTCTGGAACTGGACGCTGAGACGGGGGAGGTGCTGCGCCAGTTCGATGTGGGCGTGGCGCCGTACGACGTCGTGCAGGCGGGATCGAAGGCGTATGTGAGCAACTGGGGCGGCCGGCGGCCCGGCCCCGGGGATCTGACAGGTCCGGCTGGCCGGGGCACGACGGTGCGGGTCGATCCCGTTCGGCACATCGCCTGCGAAGGATCGGTCAGCGTGATCGATCTCGAGTCGGGCCGCGTGGTGAAGGAGATCCAGGTCCAGCTGCATTCGTCGGCGCTGGCTGTCTCGCCAGACCGCCGCCACGTGGTCTGCGCCAACGCCGCCAGCGACACCCTCAGCGTCATTGACACCCGCGCTGACCGGGTCGTCGAGACCATCTGGACCAAGGCGCAGCCGGGCGATCTTTTCGGAGCGTCGCCCAATGCGCTGGCGTTCGATCCCCGGGGCCGGAAGCTGTATGTCGCCAACGGCACGCAGAACGCCGTGGCGGTCATCGGATTCCGCCCGGGCGCGGGCTCGCGGCTCGAGGGGCTCATCCCGGCCGGATGGTTTCCGGGCGCCCTGGCGTATGACGGGCTGCGGGAGAGGATCCATGTCGCCAACATCAAGGGGATTGGCGCAGCCAAAGGCCGGGATCCATCGAGCGGGGGGGAGGGATTCAACTCGCATCAGTACCACGGCTCGATCTCGTTGATCTCGGCGCCCGCGGCGCGGGATCTCCCGGCTCTGACGGCCCGGGTGTGCGAGAATTACAGGGCGGAGCGGATGGCGGAGGCGCGGCGTCCGGCGCGGCCCGATCAGCCGCCGCGGCCGGTCCCGGAGCGGATCGGCGAGCCGAGCGTGTTCCGGCACGTGGTTTACATCATCAAGGAGAATCGCACCTACGATCAGGTGCTGGGCGACATGGCCGAAGGCCGGGGGGATCCGGCGCTCTGCATCTTCGGCGAGCGGGTCACGCCCAACCAGCACCGGATCGCCCGGCAGTTCGTCCTCCTCGACAACACCTATTGCGCCGGGATCCTCAGCGCCGACGGCCATCAGTGGAGCGCCGCCGCGTTCGGGACGGATTACCTCGAGAAATCGTTTGCCGGCTGGCCTCGAAGCTACCCCGACGGCATGGGCGAGGACGAGAACGACGCGCTGGCCTATCCCCCCACCGGCTTTCTCTGGGACAACGCCGCCGGGCACGGGATGTCGCTGCGCAACTACGGCGAGTTCGCGATGCCGGCCTGCCGATGGGCGGACCCGAAGCGCGCGGGAGAGCCGGCGTGGATGGATTACTGGCGCGAGTTCAGCGAGGTGCGCGGGGAGGTGATCATCGCCAGCGAGCCCAGCGTCGAGAGCCTGCGGCCCTTCACCCCGACCAACACGGTCGGCTGGATCATGGAGGTGCCCGATGTGTGGCGCGCCCGCTTCTTCACGAATGAGCTGGCGCAGTTCGAGGCCCGCGGCGAGCTCCCGTCGCTGATCCTGATCTGCCTGCCGAACGACCACACGAGCGGCACCCGGGCCGGATCGCCCACGCCCGCCGCCTGCGTGGCCGACAACGACCTGGCGTTCGGCCAGATCGTCCAGGCCATCAGCCAGAGCCGGTTCTGGCCCCAAACCGTCATCTTCGCCATCGAGGATGACCCCCAGAACGGCTGGGATCACATCAGCGGCTATCGCACCACCGCCTATTGCATCAGCCCTTACACCCGCCGCGGCGCCGTCGTCCGAACCTCGTACAACACCCTCAGCATCATCCGAACGATCGAGCAGATCCTGGGCCTGCCGCCCATGAACCAGTTCGACGCCACGGCCGCGCCGATGTTCGATTGCTTCACCGACACGCCCGATTACCGTCCCTACACCGCGGTCCCCAACCAGGTGCCGCTGGACCAGATGAACCCGGCGCCCCGGGCGCTGAGGGATCCGGCCCTCCGCCGCGATGCCATCGCGTCGGCTCGACTGAACTTCCGGCGCGTGGACGCGTGCCCCGAGGACGTCCTGAACCGGATCCTGTGGCGGGCGGCCAAGGGGAGCTCGGCGCCCTATCCATGACCCCGCCGGCGCGGCGCCCGAAAGAAGCCTCCGAATCCAGCAGCGGCCGCGCTGGAAAAGGCGGCTGTTTTTTTGCGTGCCGGCTTTTGGTGTTTCGGGTAACGGTTGAGGCCGATGAAGACAATGGTTTGGGGGACGACGCGGCCGGCGGCGGCTCGAGAGTGAGCGAGGCGCGCCATGGCTGAGACCCTGGCTGGCCGGCGCCTGGGCTTGTTTGGGGGCTCGTTCAACCCGGTGCACACGGGCCATCTGCTGGTAGCTCGGGCGGCGATCGAGGAGCTGGCGATCGACCGGCTCTACTGGATCCCCGCAGCCCAATCCCCGTTCAAGCCGGAATCGGCGCCCGCGCCGGGAGCGGACCGGCTCTGCCTGCTGCGGCTGGCTTTGGCCGGGCATCCCGAATTCGAGATCGACGACCAGGAGATCCGGCGCGGGGGCATGTCCTACACGATCGACACCGTCCGCGACTACGCCCGGCGGTTTCCCGATGCGGGATTGGTCTGCCTGATCGGGGCGGATCATGTGGCGCAGCTGCCGCAATGGAGGGAGGCGGAGTCCCTGGCCCGGGCGGCCGAGTGGGCCGTCATCCCGCGGCCGGGCGACTCGGCGCGCCCTTTCCCGCCTCCGTTCCGCGGGCGCTGGCTCCGGGGGTTTCCGCTGGGGATCTCGTCCTCCCTGATCCGCGATCGAGTCCGGTCCGGCCAGCCGCTCGAGCCTCTGGTTCCCCCGGCGGTGGCGGAAGCCATCCGCAACAAACGGCTTTATCTTTAACCGCGGCTGCCGCAGAGTAAAAGCGATGGATTCACGAAAACTGGCTCGGCTGTGCTGGGAATCCGCCGACGAGAAGAAGGCCGAACGGCTGGTGGTTCTGGACGTCCGCCGGCTCAGCAGCATCACGGATTATTTCATCATCGCTTCCGGGTCGAGCGAGCCCCATCTGCGCGCCATCATCGATCACATCACCGAGAAGGCCCGGATCGAGTGCGGCCTCCGGCCGCGCGCGATTGACGGCAGTAAACGGACGCCCTGGGTGGTGCTGGATTTCCAGGATGTGGTGGTCCACATCATGCGCGACGAAGTGCGCGCCCGCTACGATCTGGAGCACCTCTGGAACGACGCGCCTCGCGTGCGGCTGCGGCGCTCGCCGCCCCGCAACCGAGCCGCCTCCCCACCGCCCGCTCCCGCCTAGCGCCGCCCGGCCCCGGGCCGCCTCAGGCCGCCGCCGTCGGCGGATTCTCCTCCGAGAAGCGGATGATCTCGTCCAGGATCCGCCTGAATTCGCCGAGCCCCGTCGCCGGCACGATGATGGCGTCCCGGCGGCCATTGACATCCTCGGTGATCCGCAAGAACCGGCCGCGCGGATTTTCCTTGAGGGTGAACACGAACGTCTTGCGCTCGATCTGGATCTTGTCCGTCTTGATGCTTTCCTCGGGAACCGCGGATTTGGGGGACGGGGATGGATCGGGCCGCTGCCCGTAGGGTGATGGCCTCTCGTTTGAAATCATACTCAACTCCACATCGCGTCTCACACGCCCCAGTCACTACATCACTTCTTCGGTACCTGCGCGGGTTTGTCAAACGTGGATTTCGCGCGGGTCACTCGAGGTGGAACCGGGCCGGGCCGATGAACCGGGTCTGGTCCGGGACAATCTGCACGCGCCAGAGATAGATGCCCAAGCCGATCAGGACCACCAGGTTGGCGGCCTGGGAGAGCCCATGCCACACCCCGAACGACCGCCGAGCGACCTCCATCTGAGCGGCCGTCTGGTCGCCTCCGACGTTGTACATGGTCTTGTGGAGCCGCTGCAGCCGCGGCTGGATGCCGTAGCCGCCCGCCAGGCCGAGCGCGAACAACACCAGCACCACCGCCAAGGGCAGACGCCGGATCGACCGGCCGAAATACCAACCCTCCCATGCCAGATGCAGCAGCGCGATCGCGCCGCACCAGTGCTGCAGCAGGTAATACCGCTCCATGACCACCTGCGCCGCCGCACCCCCGTAATACCGGGCGTTGGGATCCGCCGCCGATCCCCCGAACAGCGTCAGCATCTGCGTCGAGAAAAAGGCCGGACCGACCGCCACGGTGAAAAACACTGCCGCCCCGAACCACACCGCGGCATTGGCGATGCCGATGAAGCGCATGAGGCCGATCACGGCCGCAACCATAGCCGTTTGCCTCGATTTTGCCAAGCACGGAATCCGATTCACAGGCGGCTTTTCGCGGGCTATGATTGCCCCATGAATCTCGACCCAGCCGCTCCTGTTATGGTTCGCCCCCTGCCCGCCGGGGCGTCCCGATCCGTTGCCATCGGCCTGGCTTGGCTCGCCCTGGCGATCCTGCCGCCATCGCCCGGGGCAGCCGCTCCGCGCGCCCTCCCGCCCGGCCAGGCGCCGCCCGACCGCCGGCTCGAGCCCCTGAAAGACCTCGACGGGTACTTCCCGTTCTCGCCTCCCGCCAGCATCGGGGAATGGAGCCGGCGGGCGGAGCAGGTCCGTCTCCAGATGCGCGTGGCTTTGGGCCTCTGGCCCTGGCCCAGCCGCACGCCTCTCCACGCGGTGGTTCACGGCCGCATCGACCGCCCCGATTACTCGGTCGAGAAGGTCTATTTCGAGAGCGTCCCGGGATTCTATGTCACCGGCAGCCTCTATCGCCCCCGCGGCCCGGCCGGCCCGTTCCCGGCCGTCCTGTCGCCCCACGGCCACTGGACCAACGGGCGCTTCCTCGACAGCGGCCGCGATGCGGTCCGCCGCGAGATCGTCCAGGGCGCCGAGCGGTTCGAGGAGGGCGGGCGCAGCCCCCTCCAGTCCCGCTGCGTCCAGCTCGCCCGCATGGGCTGCATCGTCTTCCACTACGACATGATCGGCTACGCCGACAGCGTTCAAATCTCGCAGGCCATCGCCCACGGATTCAAGGAGCAGCGGCCCGAAATGATCGGCATCGATCGCTGGGGCCTCTTCAGCCCCCAGGCCGAATCCCATCTCCAGAGCGTGATGGGCCTCCAGACCTGGAACTCGATCCGCGCCCTCGATTTCCTTCTCGAGCTGCCCGAGGTCGATCCCCGGCGGATCGGCGTGACCGGCGCCAGCGGGGGGGGCACGCAGACGTTCATCCTGGGCGCGATCGATCCCCGCCCCCAGGCGATCTTCCCGGCGGTCATGGTCTCCACCGCCATGCAGGGCGGATGCACCTGCGAGAATTGCAGCCTGCTGCGCATCGATACCGGCAACGTCGAGTTCGCCGCCCTGTTCGCCCCCAAACCGCTCGGCATGACTGCTGCCAACGACTGGACCCGGGAGATGCCCGCCAAGGGTTTCATCGAGCTCCAGCAGCTCTACAAAATGCTCGGAGCCCCCGACCGGGTGAAGCTCACCCCGCTGCTCCACTTCGGCCACAATTACAATTACGTCAGCCGCGCCGCCATGTATTCGTGGTTTAACCGCCACCTCGGCCTGAATCGGCCGGAGCCCATCGTCGAGGAGGATTACCCGCGCTTGAACCGCGAGGAGCTGACGGTTTGGGACGCCGCGCATCCCGCGCCGAAGGGCGGGCCGGAGTTCGAGCGCCAGCTCTTGCGGTGGCTGGCCGATGACGCAGCCCGACAGCTCGACCCCGCCCGCCGGGACCCGGCAGCTGCCGGCCAGTGGATCGCTCCCGCTGCGGACGTCGTCTTCGGCCGGACCTTGGAAAGCGCCGGCCGCATCGAGTGGCAGCCGGTTCAATCGTCGGAATGGACGCTCGAATCTTCGGGCGGAGGCTCGCTGCAGATCCTCGAGGAAACGGGGCTTCTCCACAACCGTACGCATGAGGAAGCGCTTCCCGGAATCCGCCTCGAACCCGAATCCGGCGCCTCGCGCACGGTCCTCTGGCTCAGCCAGAAGGGCAAAGCCGGTCTCTATGCCGACGCCGAAAGCCCGTCGGCGGCCGCCCGATGGCCGGCGCCCATCCGCAGGCTGCTCGCATCCGGGTGCGCCGTGGTCGGCGTCGATCTCCTTTACCAGGGCGAGTTCCTCACCAACGGCGTTCCGCTGGAAAGGGCGCCAAAGGTCAAGAACCCGCGTGCCGCCGCCGCCTACACCCACGGCTACAACCCCAGCCTGTTCGCCCGCCGAACCCACGATGTCCTGTCGGTGCTCCAGGCGGTCCGCCAGCTCCAGGAGCGCCCGGTCATGATCGTAGCCCTGGATGAATCGAGCCGATGGGCGGCCGCCGCCTTCGCCCAGGCCGGCCCGCAGATCGCCCGGGCGGCGCTGGACACCCGCGGATTCCGGTTTCAGAAGATCCAGAGCATCGACGATGTCGATCTCCTGCCCGGCGGCGCCAAATACGGCGATCTCCCCGGCTGGCTCGCCCTGGGCATCCAGCGCGCACCGGCGGATGCCGCCCGGCCCCGGCTCTGGCTGGCGGGCGAGCCCGCTGCCGCCCCCGAATGGCGGCCGCTGCGCCAATCCGCCGGGGGCGGCCCCGTCCAGTTCTTCGATGGCCCGGACGCGCAAATCGAAGCCGTCGCCGTGGATTGGATCCTCGAGTGACCGGTAGCCAAGCGCCAACCCCGGCCGCGGCGTCTGTGCCTCCGCATCGGCCGACCAGCCGGTTGGGCAATCTGAAGAGCGGCGGTCGATGATTGAAAGGGTGTGAGATGAGCAAACTCGAAGAATTGAAACCGAACGCGGCGGTGAGGGGCATCCTGCCGGATGGCCTCGCCACCGTCGTTTCTGTTCAGTGGTTCGGTTCCGAGGCGCTCGAGCTCACCTACAAAACGGCGGCAGGGAAGGTGGCGAATGAACTGCTTTACCGGCACGACGAACCCCGGCTGGAGGTTGTGACACAGGGACGGCCCTGGAGCTTCGACGGTGACGGACGCGAGTTCCGGCTCGTGTCCGAGGCCCACCGCATCCGGCTGGCGCATCTGTTTGATCCGGTGCTGGCGGTGCACACGTCGGTGGTGGAACCCCTGCCGCACCAAATCACGGCGGTCTACGAAGTGATGCTGCCCCGGCAGCCGCTGCGGTTCCTCCTCGCGGATGATCCCGGCGCGGGCAAGACGATTATGGCGGGGCTGCTGATGAAGGAGTTGCTGGCGCGCGGCGACCTGCACCGTTGCCTGGTGGTGTGCCCAGGCAGCCTGGCGGAACAGTGGCAGGATGAGCTTTACCGGCGCTTCCATATGCCGTTCGAAATCCTGACTAATGACAAGCTGGAAGCGGCGCGGACCGGGAATTGGTTCCTGGAAACGAACCTGGCCATCGCCCGGCTCGACAAGCTCTCGCGCAATGAGGATGTCCGGGAGAAGCTCAAAGCGCCGGATTGCCGCTGGGACCTGATCGTCTGCGATGAAGCGCACAAGATGTCCGCCAGCCTGTTCGGCAGCGAAATCAAGTATACCAAACGGTATCGGCTGGGGCAGTTGCTTTCCACACTGACGCGTCATTTCCTGCTGATGACGGCCACGCCGCACAACGGGAAGGAAGAGGACTTCCAGTTGTTCATGGCGCTGCTGGACGGTGATCGGTTCGAAGGGCGGTTCCGTGACGGGGTCCACTCGACGGATGTTTCCGACCTGATGCGGCGGATGGTGAAAGAGAACCTGCTGAAATTCGACGCCACGCCGTTGTTCCCGGAGCGGATTGCCTACACAGTGGCGTACAAGCTTTCGGACCCCGAAGCGCAGCTCTACAAGGAGGTGACGGATTACGTCCGGGATGAGTTTAACCGGGCTGAGGCGCTTCAGAACGAGAAACGGGCGGGCACGGTGGGGTTCGCCCTGACGATTCTGCAGCGCCGGCTGGCGTCATCCCCTGAGGCGATTTACCAGTCGCTGCGCCGGCGGCGGGAGCGGTTGGAAAAGAAGCTGCGAGAGCTGGAATTGCTGCAGCGGGGCGCCGAAGTGGCGACGGCCATCGCGAGCACGGTGCCGACCCTGGACGAAGATGACGTGGAGGATTTGGAAGAGGCCCCCGACAATGAGGTGGAGGCCGCCGAGGAAGAGATTCTGGATCAATCCACGGCAGCGCGGACGATCGCGGAACTCAGCGCCGAGATTGGCATACTGAAACACCTGGAGGAGCTGGCGCTGGCGCTCAGGCGGAGCGGCGAAGACCGGAAATGGTGCGAGCTGAGCCGCCTGCTAAACGAGGTTTTCACCCCCGGCGGAAGCGGGAACCTGTCTGCCCGGGCGCCACAAGTAGACCAGCTGGCGGAGACGCCGCCGCCCTATCGCACCGGGCCGATTGATCCGCCAGTACCATCCCCCCACCAGAAGCTGGTGCTGTTCACGGAACACCGCGACACGCTGACCTACCTGGAAAGCCGGATCACGACTCTGCTGGGTCGGAAGGAGGCAGTGGTGGTGATTCACGGCGGCATGGGTCGGGAAGAGCGGACCAAGGCACAAGAGGCATTCAAGCACGACCCAGAAGTGCAGGTGCTGGTGGCAACGGATGCGGCTGGAGAAGGGATCAACCTCCAGCGGGCCCACCTGATGGTGAATTACGACCTGCCCTGGAATCCCAATCGGATCGAGCAACGGTTCGGACGCATCCACCGCATCGGCCAGACGGAAGTGTGCCACCTGTGGAACCTGGTGGCGGAAGAAACCCGCGAAGGCGACGTGTACCTGACCCTGCTGGACAAGCTGGAACAGGCGCGAAAGGCGCTTGGCGGCCAGGTCTTCGATGTGTTGGGCAAGCTGCAATTCGAGGGCAAGCCGCTGCGTGACCTGCTGATTGAGGCGATTCGCTATGGCGACCGGCCCGAGGTGCGGGCTCGGCTGACGCGAGTGGTGACTTCCGCGCTCGACAAGACGCACTTGCGGGAACTGGTCGAGGAACGGGCACTGGCGCATGACGCCATGGACGCGACACGGGTATATCGCATCCGCGAAGAAATGGAGAGGGCGGAAGCGCGGCGGCTCCAACCGCATTACATCGAGTCGTTCTTCCTGGAGGCTTTTCAACAACTGGGTGGCTCGACCAAGCAGCGGGAACCGCGTCGGTATCAAATTACGCACGTGCCGGCGCCGGTGCGCAATCGGGACCGGCTGATTGGTGCGGGCGAACCGGTGCTGCCTCGTTATGAGCGCGTGGCTTTCGAGAAAGACCTGGTGGCGCCGCCGGGACAACCGCTGGCGGCATTCCTATGCCCTGGGCATCCGCTGTTGGATGCCACGATTGACCTGACGCTGGAACGGCATCGGGACCTGCTTCGGCGGGGGGCGGTTTTGGTGGATGAGCGGGACGCGGGGACTGCGCCGCGGATGCTGTTCTACCTGGAACACGCCATCCAAGACGCGAGCCTGACACGAACAGGCGAGCGTCGGGTGATTTCCAAGCGGATGCTGTATGTGGAACTGGACGGCGAGGGCAACACCCGGCATTTCGACTATGCGCCATACCTGGACTACCGTCCGTTGGCGGACGGCGAACCACCGGTCGAGGACATCCTGGCCCGCCCCGAATGCCGGTGGGTGGAACGGAGCCTCGAGCAGAAGGCGCAAGCCTACGCGGTGGCGGCGGTGGTGCCGGAGCACCTGGCAGAAGTGCGCGCACGAAGAGTGGATTTGATCACCAAGACAGAAGCAGCGGTCCAAGACCGGCTGATGAAAGAGATCAATTACTGGGATCACCGGGCGGAGCAGCTCAAGCTGCAGGAGCAGGCCGGGAAACCAAATGCACGGCTGAATTCGGATGAAGCGCGGAAGCGCGCCGACGGATTGCAGGCCCGACTTCAGAAGCGGATGGAAGAACTGAAGCTGGAAAAGCAGATCGCTCCACTGCCGCCGGTGGTGATGGGTGGCGTGCTGGTGGTCCCCGCCGGGCTGCTGCGACTGATGAAGGGTGCGGACGTGGTGGGAACGCCTGAGCAGCCCACTGACACTCAGGCCAGCGCAGCCAAGGCCCGCGCCATTATCATGGAGGTCGAGCGGGACCTGGGCTTTGAGCCCACCGACCGTGAGACGCAGAAGCTTGGCTATGACATCGAGAGCCGGGTGCCGGGCACCGGCAAGCTGCGGTTTATCGAAGTCAAGGGCCGGGTGAGCGGTGCGACGACCATCACGGTGACCAAGAACGAAATCCTGTACTCGCTCAACAAGCCGGATGACTTCATCCTCGGCATTGTCGAATTCGACGGGGATAGCCACCGGGTGCATTACGTGCGGCGGCCATTCCAGCGGGAGCCGGATTTCGGGGTGACGAGCGTGAACTATAGTTTCGCGGAACTGCTGGCTCGGGGAGAGGCGCCAACATGAAGAGACCCGTCATCGTCCAACAGCGCGACCGTACAGGCCGCTCGTTTCGCAAGAAAACCACTGAACTCATGGCACTTCGAGGACTCTATCGCGATCTCGTAGCCTCTGCCAAATTGTTCGATTGGCATAGCAACGATGATTTTGGCATTCACCATAGATACGACCGTGAAGCCGATTGGGACCAGGAGTGGGAAGCCAAGCGTGAGCAAAAACTCCGCTTGGTATTCTCTGGTTCGGCAGTTTTCCATCTGCAAATTCGACTTGAGCGCAAGGGAAAGCAAGCTTCCTGCGAACGTGTCATCATATTCGGACGGCGAGTCAAAGGCTTGGAGTTCGCCACCCCTAACACCCAGCGCGCGACTTTCAACAGTAACCACGTGGATGATGTCGGTTTCTGGCTGCGTCCGAACTTGGACGACCATGAGAAGAATGGTGTCGCAAACCGCCTGCCCGGCCCTTCGTTCCCCAGGTGGGACGGTCGACATATCCAGCTGGGCTCGGATATTCCATACGTAATTCTGCGCCGCTATCTCATAACCCTTGCGGTCATTGAGGAGTTTAAAGGTGGCTGGCCCGTCGCCCAACTCCCCTTCGCTCCAGGAACGCAGTTGATAAATGATGGCTTCGAAGCTGCCGATCTGAACGAATTGATTTCATTCCAGGAAGGTCGCGAATTGAAGATTGCCACGGCGCGACGAGCCCGTTGCCAGCGATTGCTGGGCGAAGCGCGCGAGTATTTTCGTAGCCTCGCCAAAGACGGCAAGCTTCATTGCTCGGTTTGCCGTTGGTGCCCACGGGTGCCGACTCGCCGTGAGATTGTTGAGATTCACCACCTCAAACGGCTGGCAGATTACCCTCGGAATGGACGTTGGCTCACACTCGCACAAGCCCTCGCCAATCTTGCCCCCCTCTGCCCAAATTGCCACCGCATGCTGGAATCGAGGCCTAACGGTGGCATTTACTCCCTGGAAGAGCTAAAAACACTTATGAAACGGTGAATGGCATGGCTTTCTCAAGCACTACTCCGCGTAAGAAACTGATTGAAGTGGCCCTGCCGCTGGAGGCGATCAATGTGGCTTCGGCGCGGGAGAAGTCGATTCGGCACGGGCATCCGAGCACGCTACATTTGTGGTGGGCGCGTCGTCCGTTGGCGGCGGCACGGGCGGTCATCTTTGCGCAGATGGTCGATGATCCCTCGGCCAACCCCGACCTCTTCCCCACCGAGAAAGCTCAAGCGAAGGAGCGGCAGCGGCTGTTTAGGATCATCGAAGACCTGGTGCAGTGGGAGAACACGACCAACGAGACGGTCCTTCAGCGGGCGCGTGATGAAATCTGGCAGAGCTGGCGGCGGGCGTGCGCGCAGAACGTCGGCCATCCCCGGGCCAAGGCACTGTTCGACCGCAACAAGCTGCCCGCCTTTCACGATCCCTTCGCCGGTGGCGGGGCGCTGCCGCTGGAGGCGCAGCGCCTCGGACTGGAGGCTTACGCGAGCGATTTGAATCCTGTCGCCGTGCTCATCAACAAGGCGATGATCGAGATTCCGCCGAAGTTCGCCGGCCGCCCGCCGGTCAACCCCGAGTCTCGCCAAGGCCAACTCGGCACGAAGACCTGGCGCGGCGCGCAGGGTCTGGCCGAGGACGTGCGCTACTACGGCCAGTGGATGCGTGATCAGGCGGAGAAGCGCATCGGCCACCTCTACCCGAAGATCGAGATCACCGCTGCAATGGCGCAGGAGCGGCCCGACCTGAAACCGCTCATCGGCCGGAAGCTCACCGTCATCGCGTGGCTCTGGGCGCGGACGGTGAAAAGCCCGAACCCGGCGTTTCGGCACGTGGACGTGCCGCTCGCATCTACCTTCATGCTCTCAACCAAGCCGGGCAAGGAAGCCTATGTTGAGCCGGTTATCGAGTACGGTGCCTACCGCTTCACAGTGCGCGTAGGCAAGCCGAAGGACTCGGAGGTGGCGAAGGCCGGTACCAAGCTTGCGCGCGGCGCGAACTTTCGCTGCGTGATGTCCGGCACGCCCATTGCAGGCGACTATGTTAAAGCTGAAAGCATGGCCGGCCGAATTGGCACGCGGCTTATGGCCATCGTGGCCGAAGGCACACGCGGACGCGTATATCTACCGCCTACGCCGGAACACGAGGCGACGGCGAGAACGGCGAAGCCTGAGTGGAAGCCCGAGGAGCAAATGAACAGAGATACTCGCGATCTCGTCAGCGGACGAGGATACGGCTTCTTCCTTTGGGCGGACCTTTTTACGCAGCGCCAACTTATGACACTAACCACATTCTCCGACCTAGCGAGAGATGTGAGGGAAAGAGTCCGCAGGGACACGTCGGTAACTGGTTTTGCGAATGACACTGCGGCCATTCGAGATGGCGGCATCGGAAGCGTAGCATACGCCGAAGCTGTGGCCCTATACTGCGGGTTAGCTGTCAGTAAGATGGCCGACTACAATTCATCGCTGGTTGTGTGGAGCCCGACCCGCGATCAAGCCAAGAGCACATTTTCTCGGCAGGCGTTGGCGATGGTGTGGGATTTTGGCGAAATCAATCCCTTCGCAGGGGCAGCGGGCGACATCAACGTCTCAATTGAAGGCATGAACATAGTGCTGAGCGCCGTCGATCCGCCACAGGGCGGAAGAGCGTTTCAAGACGATGCGGCCACACAAAGCATCTCTATCGGTAAGACTATTTCGACCGACCCTCCCTACTATAACAACATCGCTTACGCCGACCTCTCCGATTATTTTTACGTTTGGCTAAGGCCTGCATTGCGTCCGATATTCCCTGATTTGTTTGGCACTATGGCCGTGCCGAAAGCTCAGGAACTGGTAGCAAGCACCTATCGCCATGGCAGCGAGAAGAAGGCTGAGTTGTTTTTCCTCGAAGGCATGACAAGAGCAATGCACAGGCTTGCCGACCAGTCTCATCCTTCGTTTCCAGTCACGATTTATTATGCTTTCAAGCAGGCTGAGACGGAAAGCGATTCTGGCACTTCAAGCACCGGTTGGGAGACTTTCCTCGCCGCAGTCATCCTTGCCGGCTTCGAAATCAGCGGCACTTGGCCGATCCGCACGGAGCGTGAGTCGCGTTCAATTAGCATAGACACTAACGCCCTTGCCTCGAGCATCGTCCTCGTCTGCCGGCCGCAAGCGGCGGATGCGCCGATGGCTACGCGGCGGGAGTTCGTGGCCGCGCTCCAGCGGGAGCTGCCGGAGGCGTTGCGGCATTTGCAGGCGGGCAACATAGCCCCGGTGGACCTCGCACAGGCCGCCATTGGCCCCGGCATGGCCGTCTTCACCCGTTACGCCAAGGTGCTTGACGCGCAGGGCAACACGCTCACCGTGCGTGAGGCGCTGGCGCTTATCAATGAGACACTCGACACCGCGCTGGCAGAGCAGGAAGGTGATTTCGACCCGGACAGCCGCTGGGCGCTGGCGTGGTTCGAGCAGCACGGCTTTGCCGAGGGTGAGTTCGGCGTGGCCGAGACGCTGAGTAAGGCGAAGAACACGAGCGTGAGCGGTCTTGCTGAGGCCGGCATCCTCATCTCGAGCCGGGGCAAGGTCCGGCTGCTCAAGCCCGAGGAATTGCCAGCGGACTGGGACCCCGCGACCGATGCCCGCCTGACGAGCTGGGAAACTGTGCAACACTTCATTCGATTGCTGGCCAGCGGTGGCGAAAGCGCGGCGGCTGAGTTGGTCAGGAAGCTCGGATCGAAGGCCGAGACAGCCCGGGAATTGGCCTACCGCCTCTACACGATCTGCGAGCGCAAGAAGCGGGCGGCGGAAGCACTGGCTTACAACGGGCTGGTTCAGAGCTGGCCGGAGATTACGCGGCTGGCCATCGAAGAGGCACAGGGGAAGAGATTGGAACAGCAGGGGCTGATTTGATTTTGGATTTTGGATTGCCGAAGCGGACGGCGCCGAATCCAAAATCCAAAACCGCAAATCCAAAATGGAATAGCTTATGAAACCTATGGATGTGCAGAGGATGCAAATCGAGAGCATCGAGATCCGGAATTACCGGGTCTTCAAACATGCGGTAGTGCCCAGGATTCTCCGCCTCGCCGTATTGGTCGGCGAGAACGGCTCCGGCAAATCCACGCTTTTCGATGTATTCACGTTTCTTAAAGATGCGCTTGCTCAGAATGTCGCAAAAGCGGTCAGCAAACGCGGTGGTTTCAAGGAGTTGGTCAGTCGCGACTCGGATGGGCCGATCTCCATCGCGATCAAGTTCCGCGAAACCGGCGGGCGTTTGGCCACCTATGAGTTGTCGGTGACCCAGGAAGGTGGAACGGCTGTCGTGGACAGGGAGATCCTGAAGTTCCGGCGCGGCCAGCGGGGTCAGCCATGGCACTTCGTGGACTTTTCGCGAGGCCGAGGCACCGCCATCACCAACGAATCGGTGTACGGCGAACCGGGCGCCGTGGAGCAACGCAAGGAACATGTGCTGGACGAGCCGACCGTCCTTGCAATCAAGGGGTTGGGTCAGTTCAAGGAGTTTCGCGTTGTGGCGGAATTCCGCGGTCTGATCGAGAACTGGCACATATCCGATTTTCACATCGCCGATGCGCGCCCAAGTGCGGAAGAGGGTTACGCGGAGCACCTTTCGACGCGTGGTGATAATGTCGCACAGGTTGCACAGTTTCTTCACGACCACCACTCGGACCGATTCAGTGCGATCTTGGAGGCCATGAAACGACGGGTCCCTGGTGTCTCAAAGGTCGCGGCAGAACCGACCGTTGACGGCCGTCTGGTGCTTCGCTTCCAAGACGGCGCGTTCAAAGACCCTTTTATCGCCCGGTATGTTTCGGACGGAACGATCAAGATGTTCGCCTATCTGGTGTTGTTACACGATCCGAAGCCCTTCCCGCTGCTCGCGGTCGAGGAGCCAGAAAATCAACTCTATCCGGAGTTGTTGCGGGAACTGGTCGAGGAGTTCCGCGACTATGCGGCTCGCGGTGGACAGGTTTTTGTTTCCACGCACTCCCCGGAATTCCTCAATGGTCTCAATCTGGATGAGGTATACTGGCTCGCCAAGAAGGACGGGTATACGAAGATCCATCGTGCCGCCGATTCAGAGATCCTGAAGGGGCTTGTCGCCGAGGGCGATCTCCCCGGCGCGCTTTGGCGGCAAGGCATCTTCAAAGGGGCGTGGTAATATGGGCCGCGTAATATTTCTTCTTGAGGAACTCTCCATGAAGGCTTTCCTCGAGGAGTACTTGCCAAGGGCCTTCCCCAAGCTCCCATTCTTGTGCGTGAGACATGAAGGAACCAAGGACTTGGAGGCTAGCATCCCACGCAAGCTCAGGGCGTGGCGTGAACCCGGCGTCCGGTTTGTCGTCCTGCGAGATAACCACGGGGCGGACTGCAGGGTCGTGAAGAATCGTTTGACTGCCCTCTGCCAGGAAGGGAAGCGCGAGGATTCGCTGGTGCGGATTGTCTGCCAAGAATTGGAATCTTGGCATCTTGGCGCACCCGCGGCGTTGGCGGAGGCGTTTCAGTTTCCTGCTCTGGTCAAGCGCGCTGCCAAACCCAAGTTTGCCGACCCTGACCGCCTGACGAACGCCGCCCAAGAGCTCGGCCGCTTGGTGCCGGACTTCCGCAAGATAGAGGGCGCAAGGCGCATGGGACGAAGCATGCCCACGAGTTCGGCGGCCAACCGATCCAAGAGCTTCCGGGTATTCTGCAGCGGTCTGTCCCGTCTAAGCGCAGAAACGGAGTAACCTATGGCCATCACCAATCATGAACGGGTCGGCAAGATGCTCGAACTCCTGACGGCGGGATTGTGCCCGTTCGTGGAGCGTGAATTGAAAGCGACCGATGCACAGGACTGGTTTGCGGAGACGCGTAAGAGCTTGGCGGACGTGCAATTGCAGCTCATGGGCACGCCGGACAAACCGCAGTGGGATGCCGCCGCCATCCTGGTCACGATGTGGAACCAGTGGAATGACCTGTTCCGCAAGACGCTCGGGCACGCAGAGCGAACACTGGTGAGCGAATTGCGCGAGGTGCGGAACCGGTGGGCGCACCAGCGGCCGTTCAGCACGGATGATGCCTACCGGGCGCTGGACAGCGCAGCGCGGCTGCTGGCGGCGGTGTCGGCAGCGCAAGCGGACGATGTCGAGAAGATGAAGATGGAGCTGCTCCGGGTGCGTTTCGACGAGCAGGTGCGGAGCGAGAAACGCAAGGCAGCGGGCAGCACAGTGGAAATCCATGTCCAGACCGGGCTGAAGGCATGGCGGGAAGTGGTGAATCCGCACAAGGACGTGGCGAGCGGGAAATACCAGCAGGCCGAGTTTGCAGCGGATCTTTGGCAGGTCCACCTCGGGGAAGGATCGGATGAATACCGGAGGCCGGTCGAGTTCTTCCGGCGGACGTTTCTGACCGAGAGCCTGAAGGGACTGCTGGCCGGGGCGATTCAACGGCTGGGCGGCAGCGGGGGCGATCCGGTGGTGCAGCTCCAGACGAACTTCGGCGGGGGCAAGACGCACTCGATGCTGGCCCTTTACCACCTGTTCTCCGGCACGCCAGCGGGCGAACTGCTGGGAGTGGATGAAGTCCTAAAGCTGGCGGATGAAACGAGCATTCCCGGCAAAGTGAAACGGGTGGTGCTGGTGGGCAACAAGCTCTCGCCGGGCAACCCAGTGGTGAAGCCCGACGGCACGGTGGTGCATACGCTGTGGGGTGAGATGGCCTGGCAACTGGGGGGCAAGTCGGCTTACGCCAAGATTAGGGCGGATGACGAGCGGGCCACGAGTCCGGGCGACCGGATGCGGGATTTGTTCAACGAACACGCGCCGTGCATGATACTGGTGGACGAGTGGGTGGCCTACGCCCGCCAGCTGCATGACCAGGGGGACCTGCCGGGGGGCAGTTTCGAGACGCATTTCACCTTTGCCCAAGCACTGACCGAGTCCGCCAAGCTGGCCAAGCACTGCCTGCTGGTGGTGAGCTTGCCGGCATCCGACAGCACGGGATCGCCGCACACGCAAACGGATGACATCGAGGTCGGCGGCGAGCGGGGCCGGGCGGCCCTGGACCGCCTACGCAACGCCATCGGCCGGGTCGAGGCGTCGTGGCGCCCGGCGAGCGCCGAAGAGGGCTTCGAGATTGTGCGGCGGCGTCTGTTCGAGCCGCTGGTCGAGCAGGAGCAATTCCTGGCACGGGACACCGTGGCACGGGCGTTCTTCGACCTTTACCGGACGCAACAGCAGGAGTTCCCGCTCGAGTGCCGCGACAGCGATTACGAGAAGCGGCTGAAGGCGGCCTACCCGATTCATCCCGAAGTGTTCGACCGGCTCTATAGCGACTGGTCCACGCTGGTGAAGTTCCAGCGGACACGCGGCGTGCTGCGGCTGATGGCGGCGGTAATCCACAGCCTGTGGAAGACGGGCGACCGGGGGCCGCTCATCCTGCCGTCGAACGTGCCGATTGACGATCCGCGGGTGCAATTTGAACTGACGCGGTATCTCTCGGACAACTGGGTGCCAGTGATCGAGAAGGACGTGGACGGCCCCAACTCGGCGCCGCTGCGGATCGATTCGGACACGCCCAACCTGGGCAAGTATTCGGCGTGCCGGCGGGTGGCCCGGACGGTGTATCTGGGGTCCGCACCGACGGCCAAGGCGGCCAATAAGGGATTGGAAGACCGGCGGATCAAGCTGGGGTGCGTGCTGCCGGGCGAGTCCCCGGCGATCTTTGGCGATGCGCTGCGGCGGCTGAGCAGCGCGGCGACGTTCCTGTACCAGGATTCGGTGCGCTATTGGTATTCCACCCAGCCGACGGTGACGAAACTGGCAGATGACCGGGCCGAACAGTTGAAGGGCAACCCGGATGCCGTGGCGGAAGAGGTGGGCAAGTGGCTGCGGAATGACCTGCGGAAGACGGGGGACTTCAGCCGGGTGCATCCGCTACCGCGCTCCTCGAGCGATGTGCCGGATGACAAAGACGCACGACTGGTCGTGTTCGGGATCGAGTATCCGCATACCAAGGACGCAACCAGCCCGGCGGTGGCAGCGGCGCAAGAGTTGCTGCAAAACCGGGGGACGGCCCCGCGCATTTACCGGAATACGCTGGTGTTCCTGGCGGCGGACAAGACCCGATTACAGGATTTGGATGAAGCGGTGCGGCGGTGCCTGGCCTGGAGTTCCATCGTGGAGGAAGCGGAGACGCTGAACCTGGATCCGCACCAGCGGAAGCAGGCGATCACGCAGAAGGAGAACGCCAGCAGTGCGGTGGCGGCGCGGCTGCCGGAAACGTACCAATGGCTGATTGTGCCGACGCAATGTTCCCCCCAGGCGGACATCGAGTGGCAAGCGTTCCGGCTGACCGGCCAGGACGCGCTGGCGCTAAGGGCCAGCAAGAAGCTGCGCAACGACGAACTCCTGATCTCCGGTCTGGCGGCCAGCCGGTTGCGCCTCGAACTGGATCAGATCCCTCTCTGGCGAGGCGGCCACGTCTCGATCCAGCAGCTCACGGAGGACTTCGCCCGCTACCTGTATCTGCCGAGGCTGCGGGACACGGGCGTGCTGGTCGAGGCCATCTGCAGCGGGCTGGGGCTTCTGACCTGGTTCCAGGATTCATTCGCTTACGCGGAGAGTTACGACGAGGCTGCCGCGCGTTACCGGGGTCTGCAAGGCGGGCGGCACGCAGGGCTGGATCAAGAGAATCCGATGGGCTTGCTGGTGAAGCCGGAAGCGGCCCAGTGCCAGCTGACGGCCGAGGCACCGGCCACCACGGGCAGCACAACTCAGCCGTCAACGGGCGGCGGCGGGATTGCGCAATCAGGGCCAGGCATCATACCGGACGAGAAGAAACTGGCGCCGCCCGTAGCGCCGAAGCGCTTCCATGGGACCGCGACACTGGACCCAGCCCGGGTGGGCCGGGACGCGGGCCGAATTGCCGATGAGGTCATTGCGCACGTGGCGGGCTTGCTCGGCGCCAAAGTGACGGTGACGCTTGAAATCGAGGCTGAGATTTCGACTGGGGTGCCGGAAAACGTCGTGCGGACGGTGACTGAGAACTGCCGCACCCTAAAGTTCAACAGCCAGGGGTTCGAGAAGGAATAGAGGCGGCGCACCAGACCCAGGGCCGGCCCCTCATGCTGGCTCGCCCTGGGCATCCAGCGCGCGCCGGCGGACAACGCCCGGCCCCGGCTCTGGCTGGCGGGAGAGCCGGCTGCCGCCCCCGAATGGCGGCCGCTGCGCCAGTCCGCTGAGGGCGGCCCCGTCCAGTTCTTCGACGGCCCGGACGCGCAAATCGAAGCCGCTGCCGTCGATTGGATCCTCGAGTGACCGGATCGATGCGGCGAATCGACACCGATCGAGAGCTTGCCAAGAAGTCTCTTTTGCCCAATGTTCATTCCATGCAGACGGCATCCGCGACGATCGAGGCGCAAGTCATGAAGTGGCCCGCTGCTCGGCGCTTGAGCCTGGCCGAAAAACTCATGATCAGCGTGGAGAGATTCGCCTCACCAAGCCTCGCCAACGCCTGGAAGACGGAGATCGGCAGGCGCATGGCCGAAATCCACACAGGACGGGCCGAAGCCGTGCCGGCAGAGGAAGCGATAGCCGAAGCCCGCCAGCGTCTCGATGCAGCACGTCGCCTACCATCGGCTCGCCGCTCGCGAACTTGTCGCGTCCGCTAAATATTACGAGCGGCGATGTCCGGGCCTCGGCGACGAGTTCCTTGACGCAGTCGAATCCGCCACGCTCGATCTGCGCGCACACCCTGAAGCTGGGCGCCGCGAACCGCACCGCGCATCGAGCTGGCGAATCGCGCGGTTCCCGTACCGGCTATTCTACACGGCGCAGCCCGACCGGATCTGGATCGTGGCAGTTGCTCATCTGAGTCGTCGCCCCGGCTACTGGCTCCGCCGCATGACCTGACAACACCTGATTTGAGTTCGGAATTCTCGTTGCGATCCGGGTTGCGTCCGCGATAGGGTGGCCGCCATTGGATATGGCGCTGAAGCTGTTCAACACCCTCACGCGAACGATCGAGGAGTTTGTGCCGCTGGATCCGGCCGGGCGGGCTGTCGGCATGTACTGCTGCGGGCCGACGGTCTACGACCTGGCGCACATCGGCAATTTCAGGACATTCATCTTCGCCGACCTGGTCCGCCGCTACCTCGAGTTCCGCGGCTACGCCGTCCGGCACGTGATGAACGTCACCGACGTCGATGACAAGATCATCGCTCGAGTCCGGGCTGCCGGCGTGTCGCTGGCCGAGTTCACGCGGCGGCACGAGGCCGCGTTTCTCGAGGACCTCGATGTCCTGGGATGCCGGCGCCCCCACCATCTGCCGCGCGCCACCGAGCACATCGAGCCCATGCTCGATCTGATCCGGCGCCTCATCGCCCACGGCCTGGCCTACCAGTCCGCCGATGGCTCCGTCTACTTCAGCATCCAGCAATACATCGCCCGGGGCCACCGCTACGGGCAGCTCGTCCGGATCCGCCTCGAGGATCTCCGCGCCGGCGAACGCATTCGCAGCGACGAATATGCCAAGGAGACCGCCGCCGATTTCGCGCTATGGAAATCGCGGGCGCCGGAGGATGGCGATGTCTTCTGGCCCAGCCCATGGGGCGAGGGCCGGCCCGGCTGGCACATCGAATGCAGCGCCATGAGCCGCCAGCTGCTCGGCGAAACCTTCGACCTCCACCTCGGCGGCGAGGACCTCGCCTTCCCCCATCACGAGGACGAGATCGCCCAGAGCGAAGGCGCCATGGATCCCGCCGCACCCCGCCGGTTCGTCCAATACTGGCTCCACGGCGCGCATCTCCTTGTCGAAGGCCAAAAGATGGCCAAGTCGCTCGGCAATTTCTTCACGCTGCGCGATCTGGTCGCCCGCGGCTATTCCGGACGCGAGATCCGCTACCTGCTCCTCGCCGCCCATTACCGCGAGCCCTTCAACTTCACTTTCGAGGGCCTGCAGGGCGCCCGCGCCGCCCTCGCCCGCATCGACGAGTGCATCGGCAAGCTCCGCGACCGCGCCGCGAGCCAGAACGCCGAGCCCGATCCGGCCTTGATCGACGAGTTCACCCGCGCCCTCGACGGCGACCTCAACGCGTCGGCCGGCTGGGCGGCCGTGTTCGAATGGATCCGCCGCCAGAACCGGCGCCTGAGCGAGGAATCGATCTCGCCTGTCGAAGCCGCAGCCGGCTTGGCCGCCTGGGATCGGATCGACAGCGTCCTGGGGATCGGGGCCCGGGCGGCCGCCGAGGCGCCCCCGGAAATCCAGGCGCTTCTGGCCGAGCGCCAGGCCGCCCGCAAAAATCGCGATTTCACCCGGGCCGACGCCCTCCGCACCGCGCTCAAAGACCAGGGCTGGCTCATCGAGGACACCCCTGCCGGCCCGAAGCTGAAGAGGAAGTAGTTCCCTTCCCGGGCCCGCAATGCCCCGGCCGCACCGGCAGGCCGGCCACGGCTCACATCAGCGCCGTGCTGAAATACCGCTCCGCCCGGTCCGGGAGCACGGTGGCGATGTTGCCGTGGATCTTCCGGGCCAGCTGCCGCGCGGCCCAGACGTTCGCCCCGGACGAGATTCCGACGAGCAGCCCGCGGTCGGTCCCGAGCTTCCGCGTCGTCTGGATCGCCTCCTCATCGGTCACCTCGATCACTTCGTCCACCAGCTTCACGTCGAGAATGGCGGGAACGAACCCGTCGCCGATGCCTTGGATCTGATGCAGGCCGGGCTCGTGTCCCAGGAGCGCGGACACATTCTTGGGCTCGACCGCCACGATCCGGACGCCGGGCTTGTGCTCGCGGAGGAACTGGCCGATCCCCTGGAGCGTGCCGCCGCTGCCCACCCCGGCCACGAACGCGGCGATATCGCCGTTCATCTGCCGCCAGAGCTCGTGCGCGGTCTCCTCGTAGTGCACCCGCGGATTGTCCGGATTTTCAAACTGCTGCGGCACGAACACCCGCGGGTCCTCCGCCTGCATTTGCCGCACCCGCGCCACCGCGCCGGGGAGGCTCTGGTCGGCCGGCGTGAGCACCAGGTCGGCCCCCAGGCCGCGGATCAGCTTCTTCCGCTCCTCGCTCATGTTTTCAGGCATGACGATGCGGACCCGGTGCCCCTTGAGTCGCCCGACCAGGGCGATGCCGATCCCGGTGTTGCCCGAGGTCGGCTCGACAATGATCGAGTCCGGACGCAGCCGGCCGTCGCGCTCAGCCCCCTCGATCATGGCCAGCGCAACGCGGTCCTTGATGCTGCCGCCCGGATTCAGAAACTCGGCCTTGGCAAAAATCCGTTCCTTTCCCAGCCGGATCAATGGCGTGCGACCGATGAGATCCAGAACGTTATCAGTCAGCATAAGTCGGTGCGCCGCATCCGCAGGGGGGCCTAGAACCGGACCATTTTCTCGAGGGCGCGCACGCGCTGGCGAATGTCGGCCATGCGGATCCCATCGGTCCGGCGCAGGCCGAATCCCTCGCAGCAGAAGGACGCGACGACGGCGCCGTGGACGATCGCGCGGCGGAGGCGGGGCTCGATGGGGCCATCGCCGCCCGCCAGGTACCCCATCATGCCTCCCAGGAACGAGTCGCCAGCCCCCGTCGGGTCCGCGACCCGGGGCAATGGATAGGCCGGCGCCAGAAACAGGCCGGCGGGACCCGACAGGATCGCACCATGCTCGCCCTTCTTGAGAATGACGTAGCGGGGGCCCATGCGATGGATTCGGCCCAGGGCGGCCACCAGGTGGTCGGATCCGCTCAACTGCTGCGCCTCGGTGTCGTTAAGGACCAGGGCGTCCACGCGCCTCAACAGCCGCCGCAGATCGCTCATGGCCGTGTTCAGCCAGAGGTCCATCGTGTCGGCCGCCACGAACCGCGGCCGCCGCATCTGATCGAGCACATGGATCTGGAGCGAAGGGGCGATGTTGGCCAGCAGCACATACGGCGTCTGCCGCCAGGCCGCCGGCAGATCCGGCGAGAATCGCTCAAACACACCCAGCTCGGTCGCCAGGGTCCGGCGCCGGTTCAGGTTCGCTTCGTACTCGCCCGACCAGTGAAAGGTCCGGCCCTCGGCCTGCCGCAGCCCCCCAAGGTCGAGCCCATGCCTCCGAAACAGCGACCAATACCGTGCCGGGAAATCGTCCCCCACCACCCCCACCAGGCGGACCGGCGCGAAGAAGCTGGCCGCGACTCCCGCATGGCTGGCGGACCCGCCCAGCAGGCGCGGCCGATCCGCGCGCGGGGTCTTGATGGAATCCAACGCGACCGATCCAACAACAAGAACGCTCATATGACAAGCCCTGCCGAGTCTAGCCGCCGCCGAAATGCCTGGCAAGCCCGCGCCACGTCCGGCGCGTTCAGAATGGCCGAGATCACACAGATCCGGCGCGCCCCCGCCTCGAGAACCCTGTCGAGGGTTTCGAGGGTGATCCCGCCGATCGCAAACCATGGCCGCTGCACATGACCTGCCGCCCATCGCACGAAATCGAGGCTGGCGGGCTGCGCCTCCGGCTTGGTCGCGGTGGCGAAGACGGGCCCGATCCCGAGGTACGCCGCGCCGGCCTCCTCGCTGCGCCGGGCGGCGTCCGGCCCGCACGCGGTCAATCCCAGCCGAGTCGGCCCATCGGGCGGCAGGATCTGGCTGGCCCGCTTGAGGCCTGCGCCGAAGAAGTCCTCCTCGCCCAGGTGCGCGAAGGGGACCCCGAGCTCGCAAGCGATGCGCCAGTGGTCGTTGAGGACAAGACCGATCCCCGCCTGCTCGGCCAGCGGCAGCAGCCGATCCGCCAGCGAGCGGACCTCGCCGGCCAGGGCCGTTTTGGCCCGGAGCTGGACGAGATCCGCCCCGCCATCGGCCAGCTGGCGCAGCAGCAGCTCCGGGGCGCCCGCCCGCGGAAAGCCCAGGTCGATAAACGCATACAGCCGGCAGTCGGATAACGGTTTCCGCATCATTCCCACGCGCATTGAAATGCACTGTTGTTCGGGATTGTCAATGGCGCGATCGGGATTATCTTGCCGGTATGGTCTGGCTGTGGATGGGTTTGGGCATTGGCATCCTGCTGCTCGGGGGGTGCAGCCTTGCTCCGGGGGGGGGCGATGCCGTGCCCGCCGATTCGGAGTACGCGGCGCAGCGCCAGCGGATGGTCGCCGATCAGCTCGAGGCGCCCGGACGCGACATCCGGAATCCGCGAGTGCTCAAGGCCATGGCCGCTGTGCCCCGCCATGAATTCGTCCCCGAAACCGAACGGCACGATGCCTACGGGGATTTCCCGCTTCCGATCGGGCATCAGCAGACGATTTCGCAGCCTTACATCGTGGCGTTCATGACCGAGCAGCTGGATCCGCAGCCCAAGGATCGCGTGCTCGAAGTGGGAACGGGATCGGGCTACCAGGCGGCTGTCCTCTCCCCCTTGGTTGCCGAGGTCTACACGATCGAGATCGTCGAGCCGCTGGCGCGGCAGGCCGAAGCCACCCTCCAACGGCTCCGCTGCACGAACGTCCACGTCCGGTTCGGAGACGGCTACCAGGGCTGGCCCGAGCGCGCCCCTTTCGATGCCGTCATCGTCACCTGCGCGCCCGATCATGTGCCCCAGCCGCTGATCGACCAGCTCAGGGATGGGGGCCGGATGATCATCCCCGTGGGCCCGCTCCATGAACAGTCCCTGGTGCGGCTTGAAAAGCGCGGCGGGACCATTCACCAACAGGCCGTCCTGCCCGTGCGCTTTGTGCCCATGACCCGCGCCCGGCACGCCCCTTGACGGTCGAACCGGCAAGTGGGAAAACGATACGGATTTTATGAAATCGAGCATCGATCGGCGATCGCGTTCCTGGGGATGGATCCGCTCCAGCAACCTCTCGTTCCTGCGGCCCTTGGCCGCTTTCTCTGCTGCGGCCCGAGGATGCAAGGCGCGAGCCGCACTCTGGGCAATGCTGGCCCTGGGCTGCGGCGCGTGGGCCGCTTGGGGCGCGGACACCGGCCCCGCCATGCAAGCCGAAATCCGAACCCCGCCCGCTGAGAAGCCCGCGGCGGCGCGATCCGGCCTGAGCCGATCCCTGGCGGCCGAGCGCGGGGAGATCGCCGGCCGAAGGGCGATCTACAGCGGCATCATCGTGCAGGCATCGGTCGTCCCGCAGCCGTGGATCCTCCTCAGCCCGGCTGCGCCCGCCGCTCTGGGCCAAGGCGAGCAAAACCTCGTCCGCGACGAGATCACCGGAAGGACGATCGGCCTGTCTTTCTTTACGATCCGGTGGTGATTTCGGCGGCCGCCGCGCCGGCCGGGGCCGCGCCCTCGTGATCTTGGTCATGGCCGTGCGCATGGCTTGGTTCGAACAGCGAGGTGGCCGCCATCAACCCCACTCCGGCCAGAACCGCCAGAAAGAGCCGAACGCGGTCATGGGAATGGAACTGGACCTCCGGCAGGAGATCCGCCATGGCGATACAGACGAACGTGCCGGCGCTGAAGGCGAGCACACAGCCCGTGAATTCGGAATCGAGCTGGCCACTCCATAAATATTGGCTGGCGTAAAAGAGGAGAACCCCCAGAGGAATCAGCAGGGCGAAGAAGACCTGCACGCCCCAGGCTCGACACCTCGATGTGCCAGCCTTGACCAGGAGCGTGGAAATGGTCAGCGCATCGGCGGGCTTGTGGAGCACGGTGGCCAGGAAGACGGCCAGCCCCAGGCCCTCGGCGGCCCCCTGGGCCAGGACCGCACTGCCCAGCGCCATGCCGCCCAGGATCGTGTGGACCGAAAGGCCGGCCACCGCCGACCACCCAGCAATCTTGGGTGCCGCATGCACATGGCCGCGAGCGTCCCGATGCGCGTGGCCGCACGCCGGATGGCAATCCGCATCGCCGCCGCCGCCTCGATCGAGGTCGGCCGTGTCATGGCTGTGCGGGCTCAGAAACCGCTCGACCATGTAGAGGCCGATCACGCCCATCGCCATCCAGAGCCCGAACTGGCCGGGTGCCAGCTCGGCGCTCTCGGGCAGCATGTGAAAGAACGCCGCCCCCAACATCGCCCCGGCCGAAAGGCTCAGGTAGACTTGGAGCGGCAGATGCGTCAGCTTGCGCGACAGCGGCAGATAACCTCCCAGCAGGGAGAACAGCACGATCGCAAGACAGTAGAGGACCAGGATCATGACCGGTTGGATTTCGGGTGGCCGGCCGGCGCATCCTTCGGCCGCGATTGGCTCCCGCCCGGAGTTTGAGACGGGGTCGAGCCCAGATCGCTCACGTACCAGTCCAGGGCTTCCGCCAGGCCTTCGGCCAGGCGATGGGTGGGGTCGTAGCCGAGTCGGGCGCGCGCCTTCGAGATGTCCGCCTCCGAATGGCGGACGTCCCCGGGCCGAAAGCCGGCATGGACGGGCCGGGCATCGCGCAGGTGGGGGAACCGCGGCGCGAGCAGGTCCCGGAGCAGCTCAAAGAGCCGGTTCAACGAGGTGCGTTCGTTCAGGGCAACGTTGTAGACCTGGTTGATTGCATCGGCCCGAGGCGTCAGCGCCGCCAGCAGATTGGCCTGGACGACATTGGCCACGTAACAGAAATCGCGGCTGGTTTCGCCGTCGCCGTTGATCTGCACCGGCTCGCGCTGGATCAGGGCGGCGATCCACTTGGGAATCACGGCCGCGTAGGGCCCCTCGGGATCTTGCCGGGGGCCGAACACGTTGAAATAGCGGAGCCCGACGGTCTCCATGCCGTAGCAGTCGGCAAACACTTGTGCGTAGAGCTCGTTGGCGTGCTTCGAGACGGCGTAGGGCGAGAGCGCGTGCCCGATCGTGTCCTCGACTTTCGGGAGTGCGGGGTGGTCGCCGTAGATGGCGCTGGTCGAAGCGTAGACGAACCGGCGGATGCCAGCCTCACGGGCCGCCGCCAGCATGTGCACGAACCCGGTCACATTGGCTGCATGCGTAGCCAGGGGATCGGCAATCGAACGGGGAACGGATCCGAGGGCGGCCTGGTGCAGCACGAGCTGGATCCCGCCGCATGCGCGGCGGCAGGCATCGATGTCGGCAATGTCTCCTTCCTGGAAATCGAACCGGGCCCATTGGCCGGCCGACACCCGCCGGGCCACCTCGTCGAGGTTGCGCCGGTGCCCCGTTGCGAAATTGTCCAGCCCGCGCACCCGCTGATCGAGCCCGAGCAGAATCTCGACGAGGTTCGACCCGATGAATCCCGCAGCGCCGGTGACCAGCCATGCCTGCGGATGCTGGCGGAGCTGCTCCTGGATGGCCTGATATGCCGGTGCGTCCATGTCGACGATTCGATCGGGCGGCAGCTTTTCAGGAGGGCCCCGCGCTGTCAAGCCCCTTGGCCCCGCCTAAGGGTCTGTGCAAAAATTACTTCCGATTTTGGCGGGAGCGCCGCCGGGCCAGATGCGAGGCGCAAGGGAGGGAGTGTATCCCCCTGCGATACTCGACCGACCGAGCCACGAAGCAGATGGCCCGGCGCCGCCCCGCCCATGCGGGCTGGGGGCCTTGGGCGCGCTGGCTGTGTTGCTCCTCGCTCGCAGACCGCACGGGTATGCTCGCTCGTCGCGCCTTGCCAGCCCGCCCAATGCCCTCCAGCAAAATCGGAACTAATTTTTGCACAGACCCTAATTCAGGGCCGTCAACCGGCCGGCGGGCCGGCGGGTTGCGCCGGCCTTCGCAGGCCGTTTCTCAGCCGTCAGGGCCTCGATGTGCCGGCGCAGGTCGGTGGCGCAAATCGGCCCCGCATCGGGCTGGCGCCGCACCTGGTGCGCGGCGCGCTCGAACACGGTGCGGCGGACCACCTCCCGCAGATCGGCGCCCACAAACCCGTGCCGGTGCGCCTGCCGCAGGAACGGCCGCAAGGACTCCGGCGCGTCGATCTCTCCCCCGTCGAGCTCGTCGGGATCGAGCGGGGGGCGGCGAACCCACGCCCGCAGGGATGAATCGAGGAAATCGATCCGATGCGCTCGGGCTTCCGCCTTGCGAAGGTGGATCTTCAGGATCTGCGCGGTTTCGGCCAAGGTCGGCGCGGCGACCTCGAGCTTGTAGTCGAACCGGCCGGAGCGCAGCAGGGCGGGATCGACGCTCGAGAGCGCGTTGGTCGCTGCCAGAACCACCAGGCGGTTGGGGTTCTCGCGGAAACCGCCCATCAGATCGAGCAGGCATCCCACCATGGCGTCGTAGCAGCGGCCGCCCTCGGATTGATCCGGATCGCTGCGGCGGCTGCCCACGGTCTGGAACTCGTCCAGGAAGAGAACGGAGCCTTCGGAGTGGGAGGAGACCTGCTCCCAGCAGCGGCGCAAATTCTGCTCCGTCGATCCAAACCACATATTCATGAACACCGTGGCCGGAATGCAGTAGAACGGGCAGCCGACCTCGCCCGCCAGAGCCTGCGCCAGGAGAGTCTTGCCCGTGCCCGGCGGGCCGAACATGATGATCCCACGGGGCGGGTCCGCGCCCCACTCGCCGAACGCCTTCTCTCCCCGCAGGAACCCGGCCACAAGCTCGAGGAGCTGGCGCGCCTGCCGATTGCAGACATCGGCGAATCGGACGTCAGGCCGGACACGATAGTTCGAGTAATCCAGAATCCGGCCTTCCTTGTCCGTGGCGGCCGACAGGGATGCCGCCGAACCGCCCGCGCGGGCCGAGCCCGATTCTTCGGACTCCTTCTGCTTGCGCCGGACGACGCCGATCTGGGTGCGGGCGCGGGTGTAGTTCGGGTCGATAGCGATCGCTTTTTCGTGGTTCTGGATCGCCGCATCGAATTCGAGCCGGTATTCCTCGACCAGCCCGAGGGTGTAAAAGGCCTCGGCCAGGTTCGGATTGAGCTCGATGACCTTGTGCAGGTCGTCGGCAGCAGCCGAATAGCGGCCGAGGCGCGTCTGGGCCAGCGCGCGGTTGAAGTAGGTTTCCAGGAGGTCGGGCCTCAGCTCCAGCGCCAGGCTGTAGCACGCGATCGCGTCGTCAAACCGGAGGATCTTGTAGAAGTCGTTGCCGATGTTGTGGAACTGATGTTCGAGGGAGAGATCGTCATACACGCTGTCGTCCGGGGGCGGCCCGGCAGCGGCAGGGCCGGGTTTTCCGGAAGCGGGGGCATCCTCACGGGCGAGCCGTTCGAGGAGGGCCTGCAGGCGCTGGCTCAATTCGGCCTTGATCGAGTTCCGATGCCGCGTTAATCGCTGTTTCAAACGGTCGAGTCGAGTGCGGAGTATGAGCTCCTGGGAGGCGGTGGGGAGGCTGGCATTGGGGGCCGCCGGAGGCAGCAGGGGCTCGTCCAGGCCCAGGCGCATGCGCCAGCACGGATCAGCCGCCAGCAAGGCCTCGACCTGCCGCTTCCGGGATGTCAGATGCGCGTGCTGAGCGGGATCCAGCGGCATTCCCGGCGGCTTCCGGACCGCCTCCCGAAGGAAGGCGGCCACATCCTCGGCTCCGGGCTCGAGCCGCACCGCTTTGGTTGCGCAATCGAGTGCCGCCGCCACATCCCGCTGTTCGAGCAGCCCGCGCGCCAGAGTCAGGAATTCGGTCTTGAGAATCGTTTTCATCGCAATCATCGCCTTTCGATCGGTTCGTGCGATCGCGCCCGAACCATCCTTGGTCCGGGCGCGGCACTCGCCGCGGTTCCCATCGGAGGCAAGAACCGTTCCAGTTGATTCGCATGGGTCATTCAATGTATATGTTGAATGATCCGGCCATGAAGGTGGTGAGACATGAGCTGCGCAACAATCGGCTGATGGGTTGGCAGACCGACCTCGAGTGCGCGTGCGGGCAGCCGTCCGCGCTGCCGCCCGGCGCGGCATCCTCGGTTTTGGCGGTGCCGGACGCGCTGGTGGACGAGATCCGGCAGCGGTTCCCCCAGGTGCGGTGGCTGGAGACCTGCAAGCATCCCCGGCGGTCATTGTCCCAGGTGCTCATCGGGCGGGCGGCGCGCGGGGCCGAGGTGTTCGGAGTCGTGGCGCCCTACGCGTCCGAGCGATCCGCGCGGAAGAGCCTGACGGCGCTGCTGCGCAACCTGGTGGCCAGCGAGGCTCGATCGACATTCCTGGTGGCGGTGCCCGCGCGGGTGTTCGAGCGACTGGCACAGGGGGCGGGCGTGGCGCCGGAGGCGCCGGCGGCCTCGATCCCTGCCGCGCGCGCGGCGGGGTGGGAGCCCGCCGAGCAGGTCCTCGTGCCCCCGGAGCTGGAGCGGCTGTTCCTCGGGCATGCCCCGGATGTCCAGCGGGTTCGACAGCTCATCATGCGGGCCGCCAGCATGCCGGAGATCACGGTCCTGATCGTCGGGCCCACCGGGACAGGCAAGGACCTGGCTGCGCGCGCCATCCACGACTACACCCGCCTGCCGCCGGCGGCCCAGGGCGCACAGCCCCGGCGCCCGCCCTTCGTCAAGGTGGACGTGCACACCGTGCCGCCCAACCTGTTCGAGTCGGAGCTGTTCGGGCATTTGAAGGGCTCGTTCAGCGGGGCGGATTCGAGCAAGCCGGGCCTGTTCCAGACCGCGCACGGGGGGACGCTGCTGCTGAACGAGATCCAGGACCTGACATGGGAAGGGCAAGGCAAGCTGCGGCGGCTGATCGAGGAGAAGCGCATCCGCCCGGTCGGCGCGACCGAGGAGATCGAGTTCCGAGGCCGGATCATCGCCGCATCGAACCAGAACCTGGACCGGATGGTGGAACGGAACCTGTTCCGCCGGGATCTCTATGAGCGGCTGCGGCAGGACTGCGTGTTTATCCTGACGCCAGCGCTTCGGGATCACAAGGAGGACATCCCGCTGGTGGCGCGAGAGCTCTGGAAGCGGCGGACCTCGAACGTGGCGCCGGAGCTGCCGGACGACGTCCTCGAGGAGCTTCGGCTTCACAGCTGGCCCGGCAATGTCCGCGAGCTCGATGGCACCCTGAACCTCCTGTGGCGCGAGTACGGCGGCCGGCCGCTCCGACGCGAGGACGTCCGCCAGGTCCTCTACCTGACCGGGGGGCGCGCCACGCTCTCCTCGCCCGAGCCGTCCGTCGATTCCTTCGCCACCTTCCGGCTGGACTGCCTCCGCCACCTGATCCGCGTCGGGGGCATCATCCGCGCCTGCAAGATCGCCCTCCGGGGCGTTGTGGTCGAGAACCGCACGGACCTGGAAACCGCGCGATCGATCCACGCCCAGCTCCATCAAGGTTTGTACGATGACCTGGATCTGAACCTGCGCCAGCCGCTCCTGTTTCATGCGGAGACAGCCTTCAATGCCGTGATCGATCTCAAGAAGAACCTGCGCCAGTTCATGGGCGCCCTGGCCGCAGGCCCGGAGGCCATCCAACGGTATCCGATCGACGAGCTGAAGCGGGCGTTCGAGGCCGCTCTCTCCGCCCTGTTCGCCGAGGAGAACCACCTCCTCCGGAACCCTCACTGACCGGCCGAGGGCGCCGCGGGCTGCGGCGCAGGCCCGGCCTCGATCGGCTCGGGATGGCCGAGGCCCCTCCGGAAATGCCGGTGGATCCACCCGCCGATGTCGTCGACGCACGTGTAGGCCACGGGCGTCACAATCAGGGTCAGCAGCAGGCAGAGGGATTGGCCGCCGATGACGACCAGGGCGGTGGCGCGGCGCTCCTCGGCGCCAGGGCCCGTGCCCAGCGCCAGGGGCAGCATCCCCGCCACCAGCGTCATCGTGGTCATCAGGATCGGCCGGAGCCGATCCCGGTTGGCCCGGAGGATGGCCGTGTGCCGATCCAGCCCCCCGGCTCGCAGCTTGCTGGTGTGATCGACCTGGAGGATCGCGTTCTTCTTGACGACGCCAAACAGGACGAGAATGCCAAGGGCGGAGTAGAGATTGACGGTCTGCCCCGCAAGCCAGAGCGTCAGCAGGGCGAACGGCAGCGACAGGGGCAGCGAGAGGAGGATGGTGAACGGATGGGACAGGCTTTCGAACTGCGACGCCAGGATGATGTACATCAGGATCACCGAGAGCAGGAACGCGCCCAGGAACTCGCGGAACGTGCTCTCCATTTCGCGGGCCCGGCCGGAGACGCGCGTGCTGTAGCCGAGCGGCAGGCGCATCTCCTCGACGGTCTTGCGAAGGGCGGCGAGGCGGTCGGCCAGGGCGTAGCCGGGGGCGATCGCGGCGCGCAGGCTGACCTGCCGCTGCCGGTCGAGCCGGTCGATGCGCGAGGCGGTCTGCGTGGGCCGCACTTGGACGAGGTTGTCGAGCCGGGCCAGCCCGCCGTCCCGCCGGGGCACGTAGAGCCGGGCCAGGGTTGCCGGATCGCTCCGGTCGGCCTCCGCCAGCCGCAGCTGCACGTCGTAATCGTCGTTGACCGATTCGTCGCGGAAGCGCGACACCTCCTGGTCGCCGCCCACCATGAGGCGCAGGGCGCTGGCGATGTGCGAGGTGTCCACCCCCAGCCGGGCGGCCCGCTCCCGGTCAATCTCGATCCGGAGCTCGGGCTTGTCGAGCTTGAGCGTGGTGTCGGCATCGAGCAGGCCCAGCTCCGGCGCACGCAGGCGCAGCTGCTCCGCATACGCGCCCAGCGCCTCGAGATCCGGCCCCAGCAGGGCGAAATCGATGTCCGAATTCGGGCCCCCGATGTAGAAGGTCTGCAGGTTCCGCAGCGAGGGGCGAAGGTGAGGGTATTTGGCCAGGCTCCGCCGGATGTCCTGCATGACGTCCCGCTGAGAGTAGTTGCCCTGCCAGGCTTTCCAGGGCGGCCATTGCGCCAGGCGCCGCCAGGAGAAGACCCTCTCGGAATGGGGCGCCAGCCGGATGTAAAACCGGGCGCTGTTCACGCCGCCCATCATGCCGCCGCTGCCCGCGCTGGACAGGACCATCCGAACGCCGCGGACGGTTCGGAGATCGGACTCGATCTGCTCCATGACGGGGATCATGGCGGCCAGGCTGCTGCCCTCGGGCGCGGTGACGCGCAGATCGAACTCGCCCTCGTCGGTGTTGCTGGGGATGTATTCCTGCCGGACCTGGTGGTAGAGGGGGATGGAGGTCAGGAGGATGGCGGCGGCCCCTGCAACAACCAGGAATCGATGCCGCAGGGCGCGCTCGAGCAGACGGTGGTAGAACCGATCGATCCGGGCGTAAAATCCCTGCCGGGACCGGGGCGCATCCGCCCCCCCCGATGGCGACGCCGGCGATCGCAGCAGCCGGGCGCTCATCATCGGCGTCAGCGTGAACGACACCAGCAGGCTCACCAGGACCGCCACCGCCGCCGTCAGGCCAAACTGAAAAAGAAACCGGCCCGACACGCTCGACATGAACGAGACCGGCACGAAGATGACGACCAGGCTGAAGGTGGTGGCCATGACGGCCAGCGCGATCTCGGCCGTGGCCTCCCGCGCGGCCACCATGGGCGGCAGGCGCTTCTCCTCGACGAATCGGAACGTGTTCTCGAGGACGACGATGGCGTCGTCGATGACAATGCCCACCATGAGGACCAAGGCGAGCATGGTCACGCTGTTGAGCGTGAACTGGAGGGCCCACATCATCCCGAACGTCGAGATCACGGACACGGGGATGGCGATGCCCGCGATCACCATGGCGCGCCAGTTGCGCATGAACAGCAGCACGACGCAGCAGGCCAGGATGCTGCCCAGAACCAGGTGCCGGTGGATCTCATGCAGCGCCTCGTAGATGTAGCGGGACTGGTCCGCTATCACCTCGATCCGGACATCCGCCGGCAGCAGCGCGCGCACATCCGCCAGCTTGGCCTTGATCCCCTCGATCACCGCCACGGTGTTCGCGTCCGATTGGCGTCGGACATCCAGGGACACCGTCGGCACGCCGTCGAGCCGGGCGATCGACCGCTGCTCTTTGGTGCCGTCTTCGGCCCAGCCCAGGTCGCGGATCCGGATGGGCCGCCCCTTGCGGGTCGCCACCACCAGGTCGTTGAACGCCGCCGGATCGGTCAGCCGGCCCGGGGTCCGGACCGCATATTCGCGGATCGGGCCGGTCAGGTTTCCCCCGGGCACGTCGGCGTTCTGGCGCCCGATGGCTTCCTGAACGGCGTTGATCGACAGCTGGTAGGCCGCCAGGCGATCGGCGTCGATCCAGATGTTGATCGCCCGCTCGAGGCCCCCCACAACCTCCACTTCCGCCACCCCGCTCGACCGCTCGAGCTGGACCTTGACAATCTTGTCGGCCAGCTCCGTCAGCTCCCGCAACGGCCGGTTCCCAGCCAGCGTCAGGGTGAGCACGGGCGAGAGATCGTTGTTCGCCTTGGCCACGATCGGGGGGTCGGCCTCTCGGGGCAGGTCGTTCAGCGCGCTCGAAACGCGGTCCCGAACGTCCTGAGCCGCCGCGTCCACGTCGCGGTCCAGGTCGAACGTCACCATGACAAAGGAGGATCCAGCGCCGCTGATCGATCGGAGCTCCTGGATGCCCTCGACCGTGTTGACCGCCTCCTCGATCGGCTGGGAAACCTGGGACTCGGCCTCGGTCGGCGCAGCGCCCGGCAGGCGGGTGAGCACTCGAACCGTCGGCAGATCCACCGAGGGAAAGCGATCCACACCCAGCTTCAGGTAGCCCGTCGCGCCGATCACCACCAGGGTCAGGATCAGCATCGAGGCGAACACCGGCCGGCGAATGCAGATGGCGGCGAGGGCTTGCATGGCTCAACGGCGCGCGCGGCTGCCTTCCGCCCAGCCCCCACACCGCCGACGCCGACGCAAGGCGGCGGAAGATGGCGAGCCCGCCGCCGACGCCCCGCTGCTCCTGCGGCGGCTGCCCTCGCTCGGCGGCCGCGGGCGCAGCCGGCTCGCTGCCCCGTTCATGGCTCGACCTCCAGCAGCTGCCCGTCCAGAAGGTTGCCAGGGCTCAAGACGACCATCTCCCCGGCCGCCAAGCCCTCCCGGATCTCCACCCACCCGTCCCCGCGGTCCCCGGTGACCACGCGCTTCTCGACAGCGCGGCCTTCGCCGATGCCAAAGACCTTCTCCAGCCCGGCGAACGTGGCGACTGCAAGGTCGGGAACGGTTACAACCGGAAGCTCGGTCTGGACCACGATCTCGCCGCGCACGAACATGCCGGGATGGAGCCGGCCGGCCGGGTTGGGCACATCGGCCTCGACGACCAGCATCCGCGTGTCTTCGAGCAGGGCGGGGCTGGCCCGCGTGAGACGGCCGGTCGGGCGGTTGGTGTCCCCCTCGACCATGAGGCGGACCGTCTGGCCAAGCGCGATCCGAGGCGCCTCGCGCTCGGACACCTCGAGGCGAAGCCGAAGGGGATCCAGGCGCACCAGGGTCACCACCGCGGCGCCGGCAGGGAGGTACTCCCCCGGGCTGATCAGGCGCTCCTGGATCGTCCCGTCAAAGGGGGCGGCGATCACCGTGTCCGCCAGCTGCTGCCGGGCGATCTCGCACTCGACCCGGCGCTGAGCCAAAACGGCCAGCCGATCGCGAACGTCCTCGACCGCAGTCTGATAGCGGTTCTGGGCCACCTTCAGCGCGGCGGCGGCCGAGTCCACATCCGCCAAGGAGATGATCCCCTGCGAAGCGAGCTGGGTCACGCGGGCATGGTTGGCCGCGGATTCTTCGAGGACCGCAGACGCCTGCTTGACGCTGCTGACCTGGTTGGGATCGAACTGGTCCGTGGGCGCGCCGGCGGTCAATCCGAGGCGGGCTTCGGCCTGCTGGAGGGCTGCCTTGGCTTGGTCGAGCCGCAGCTCGTAATCGCGCGGCTCGATCCGGGCCAGGACCTGGCCCCGAGCGACCGGCGTGCCCCGATCCACCTCGACCGCCTCGAGACGGCCCGCCACTTTCGTGCTCAGCGTGGCCCAATCCCATGCCGCCAGCGAGCCCAGCGCCGGGATGCTCCGATCGATCGTCCGCGCCTCCGCCGGGGCCATCCGCACAACCCGGGCAGCCGCGTTGGCTCGGGCGCCACGACCGCCCACCCCGCTGGCCGCGGACTTCGATCCGCAGCCGGTGCCCGCCAGCGCGATCCACCCCGCCAGCGCGATCCATTGCCCGCAGGCAATCCATGCCCGCTTGCTGCTCGATCGAGAAATGGACGATAAGTTCGGCATTGTCAGCTCAGCAACCGGCCGGAATCCCGACTCGGGATGCAGGTATCTAGCCGCAGGCCCCGGCCCGATTCAATGAATTTTCCATGATCCACGAAAAAAAACCGCAAGCCGCGATTGCAAAATCGCCGCCGGAGGCCAAATTCGGAGCATGCGAATGCCATGGATGTTGACGGCCCTGATCGGATGGGCTGTTTCGGCGGAATTGCCCGCGGCGGACTGGCCGCAGTGGCGGGGACCGGACTTCAACGGATCCTCCCCGGAGACCGGCCTGCCGGCCGTGTGGTCCAAGACGGAGGGGCTGGCATGGAGCGTGCCCATGCCCGGCCCCGGCGCCGCCACGCCCATTGTGTGGGGCGACCATGTGCTGGTGTCATCGACTGATCTCGCCAGTCAGGGCATCTTGGCGATGTGCCTGGATCGGCGGACCGGCCAAGTGCGATGGCAGCAGCGCATCGCCGAGGGCATCCGCCGCGATAACCGAAGCACGTTCGCCTCCTCCTCCCCCGTCACGGACGGGCAGCGCGCCTTCTTCTTTTCCAGCACTGGCGACCTGGCCGCCTTCGACATGGAGGGGCGGAAGCTCTGGGGGCGCAACATCCAGGCCGACTATGGGCCGTTCGCCTTTCTCTGGACCTTTTCCAGCACGCCGGCCCTCTTCGACGGCCGGCTCTATGTCCAGGTGTGCCAGCGAGACGTGCCCGTCAGCGGCCGCGGCCGGACCGACGGCCCCAACGAGTCGTATCTGATGGCGCTCGATCCCGGCACGGGAAAGACGCTGTGGCGCCAGATCCGGCCTTCCGATGCGGTCGCCGAGTCCCGCGAGGCCTTCACCACTCCGATCCCGTCGGTCCACGGCGGTGCGCCCGAAATCCTTGTGGCGGGCGGCGACTGCCTGACCGGCCACGATCCGGCGACCGGCCAGGAGCGATGGCGGTGGGGCACGTGGAATCCCAGCCGGATCAGCCATTGGCGCCTGGTGCCGTCGCCGGTCGCCGGCGCCGGCCTCGTGCTCGCCTGCGCGCCCAAGGGCAGCCCCGTCTATGCGATCAAGGCGGGCGGCCGCGGCAGGCTCGACGATGCCGCCGTCGCCTGGAAAAGCGACCAGCAGCGCGCCGTATCCTCGGACGTCCCCACGCCGCTCTTTTACCAGGGCGATTTCTTCGTCCTGAGCGACGTCCGCAAGGCCCTGTCCCGAATCGATCCCGCGACAGGGCGCGTGAAATGGAGCATCGAAACCCCCGGCCGCGCCAAATACGAGGCCTCGCCCACGGGCGCCGACCGGCGGATCTTCCTGATGAGCTTCGATGGGACGGTCGTCGTCGTGGACGCGGATCGAGGCGCCGTGCTCCATGTGATCCCGATGGGCGATCCCGGCGACGACATGATCCGCTCGACCATCTCCGTCGCGCGCGGCCAGCTGTTCATCCGGACCAACCAGCGGCTCTTCTGCGTCGGAAAATCGCCGCTCCCGGGCCCGTAGATGGGGCAATGGGGTCGCATCTAAATATTTGACAATTGAGCTGACATCCCGGCTCTGAAACCGGCTGCTGGCAGCGATGCTCCGTGGTGCGGGCAGGCAGAGTGCAAACCTGAAGCTGGCCGATGTCTGACGGGTGAATTCAACCTTGCACTGCTCGCTGCGTTTTCATAATGGAGTATGGAACCAGCCAGAGCCATGAAGACTATTCATCATAGCAAGCGCCAGGAGGCGCTGGAGCTTTCCCTCGGTGCTGTCTTGCTGGCGACGCTGGCCCTGCTCCCGGCCGCCGGCGCTGAGCTGTTCAACGACGATCTGCGCCACGGGATCGATCCGATCCCCTGGATGATCGATAGCAATCAGCCTCTCTACGCGGTGACGTCGACAACCGAGGGGGTGCGGTTCAGCAAGCCAGCGGGCGGAAGCTACGCCTTTCAGTACGTGGCGCTTCAGCTGAGAGCGGTGGCCCAAGGCAACTTTGACGCGCGTGCTGACTTTACCAACGCCAGCATCACGCGCGTCGACGGCCATCCGGGAAACCAGGTTCAACTGAACGCCCGGTTGGGCGGGCAGTATTTCGGTGTGGTCCGCAGCGACGAAGCAGCGTGGGGGCAGAATTTCCATGTCTGGACCGATCCCCCGGCCGCGGCATTCGGCGTGCGCGCCATGACAAACACGAGCGGCACGATGCGAATCGTCCGCAACGGCTTTCGCGTTCAGGCATACCTGAATGACATCCTGATTCACGAGGGGGACTACAACACGAACAGCGCCACTTTCTGGCTGTCGCTTCAGAACAACGGCACGCGTGACGCCATTGGGGTCACCTTCGCCAATTTCCAGATAGCCGCTGACGACATCGAGTATGAAGCTCTCGCGTTGAACATCGAGAGGCTGCCGCCGGCGCACGTGCTGATTTCGTGGCCTGCCAGTCCGGCCGAGTTTTTGCTCGAGTCTTCGCCCTCCCTGCCCGGCATGGGGTTGTGGGCAGCGGTGACAAACAGCCCGGCACGTAGCGGCAGCCGGCTGTTGGTGACCAACGCGGTGGAAGGCGCGGCGAATTTCTATCGGCTCAAGCAGGGACCGTAGGAGGGGTGGGCGGCGCTCCAGGAATCGGGCCCGCGTGTGGTGAACGCTCCGCAGGAAAGGGAGAAACGGATAGGGGTCCTCTCATCATTCGATGCGATCCCGAGCCGCTCAAACCTCCGGGCAACCGCCCCCCATCAAGGCGCGGGCGGTCGGCTCTCGTAATTCGCGGCGTCGTCGGTGCTGCCCGTGCCTTTGTACCGGGCGACTTGCGGATAGGGGAATAGCGGGCGGGTGCGAACGACTCGTCCGCTGGCATCGCGGCGTTCGGCGAGGAGCCGGTCCGGCGCCTGGCCGTGTTCGACCCAGCGGATGATCGCCTCCATCTGCCCGGTCGGCGTCAGCCCCGGGCCGCGGAAGCCGTGATCGACGCCGGGCGCCAGGAACAACCGCGCGAACTGCGACGTCCGCTCGGGCCCGCCCATTCGCCGCTGGAGCCGTTTGAAATAATCGATGGTGCCATGGGCCGGGACGAGCTGGTCGTCCAAGCCGTGGCAGACGATGATCTTGCCGCCGCGATCGCGGAACCGCCGGAGATTGGGATCGTCCGTTCCGATCACGTCCCCGTATTGCTCGACGGACTGTCGCCAGAGCGATTCGAATCCCGCCGGAGTCAAGGTCATCCAATTCCATTGGGGATTCTGGAGCAGGAAATACTGGCACCATTCCAACGGGATGCTGAACGGCTTTCCGGTCAAGGGCGTGCCGCCGGTCCCGGCCAGGGCGAAGAGGTCCGTGCCCCGGGTCAGACCATGCCAGAGAAACGTTCCGTCCTGGCCGCGCGGGCCTTCCCAGATCTTGCGGATCACGTCGGCATCGCATTCGGTGAATATCTCCTCGCCGATCCTGGCGCCCACGAGCGCTTTCGGGTCGTAGTCGCATCGCTCGGGGTCGTCGATGACGCCGTCCGCCACTCCATCGGAGGCGTCGCAGGCGGCCACGGCGGCGGCCCTGGCCGCCGCGAGCTTGGATTTCGAGACGAAATTGCTGGCGGCGGCCATCACGACCTGAGGCCAAAGATCGGCGGGGATGAAGCGATGCCAGTTGATCGCGGGACATGCGGACACGATTCCATCGTAATCGCCCGGGAACCGCTGCGCTTCCATCAACCCCTGGCGTCCGCCGGTCGAGCCGCCCACGAAATAGGAATAGCGCGGCGCCTTGCCGTAGAACGCCCGCGTCAGGGCCTTGCCCACCACCGTCATGTCGTGAATCCCGAGATAGGCATTGTCCTGGATTGCCTGCCAATTGAGCCGGCCGTTCGCGTCGAGCGCGAAGCGGCCGCTACCGCCCTCATGACCGGTGTCGGTCGCGCCGGCGGCGTAACCCTGAGCCTCGGGCCCGGCCAGGCTGGCAGCGCTTCCTCCGGAAAACCCGCCGCCGCCGTTGCCGCGGAACCGGCCATTCCAGTTGGTCACGGGCAGGCCGATGAAGACTCGAACCCGATCGCCGGAGGGCGGGTGCGTGACGGTGGCGGTGACGCGGCACTGGCCGGTGGAGGGATCCAGTGTCGCCGAGTCGATCGTCGTGTTGGGGATCGAGACGCGGGACAGGCTCTCGCACGGGCAGACCGGCTTGATCCCGGGAAAGACCGGGGGAGGCGGCGCCTCCGCCGCGCGGATCGAGCCCGCTGCGGCGACAAGCGCTGCCAGGAGGATTGCCGATTGGATTCGCGGGGAACGGACCGAGGCGTTGTCTTTCATGGCGGCAGTGTACGAAAATTTCCAGAACTGGCGATCCTTGTCAATCGCCTCGGAGGGGATGGGGGCAGCGGTTGCCGATGGATCTTCATGATCAGCCCGTGAGGCGACAGGTGCGGGTACATCCAATCGAGCGGGAAGCTCTCCTCGATGTAGAACTCGCGGCCGGGATTCGCGTCGAACAGCTTTCTGGCCAGGAGGGCGTTGATGCCGATGCCCATATTGTGACATTCGGGTCAGCACATCTCATCGTTATGCAATGATACGGAGCCGGGAAGCGGCAACGTGGAACGTATGCCTTTGTCAGGCGGGCATCCTACCCGCAGGCGACAGCCGCCGCTGCCGCTGCCTGCACCGTCGCGTGCACGGCCCGGCCCACCGGCTCCTCCCCAATCCGCTGCCGGATTCGATCCCGGCATTGCCGCAACGTCCGCCGGTCGAACACGATCCGCAACAGCCCGGCCTGATGCGCCAGCGATACCAGCAGCCACGTCCGCCTGCCTCCCGATTCAATCCCGAACACCGCCCGGCGCAAACGCTCGAGAATCTCCCGCTCCGGCCGGGGATCGACTTCGGGATAGATCCGCCGGCGGAAGAACAGCAGCACTTGGCGCTCGTCCGCCCGCAGGATATCACGCTGGCACAGACCCTCGGCCACCCGGTGCTTCAGCCCTTTCAAGCCCGCAAACCGAGCTACCCACGTCTCGATCCTCGCCTGCGATCGCGCCCGGCTCAACCGCTCCAGACACTCGTCCAATACCGGTTCGCCCACGGGCCGGCCATCGATCACCTCCACCCGCGTCCCGCGCCCCTGCCGATCCAGCCGGATCCGCCCATGTTCCATCAGCTCCGCCAGAAATGCGCCTCCCAGCGCGTAGGGGTATTGGCTGAACCCCGCCGTCGTGCCTTCCCGCTCCCGCAGCACCAGCAGCAGGATCTCCTCATGCAGAAAAAGCCCATTCTTTGCAGCGCTCATGATCACCCCAAGCTTTCCAGATTCCAATCGCACCTGGACCGATATGCTATGTGCAGACCCTACCCCCCCCCAGCGGCTCTGCGCCACTACAATGCCCGGCGCTAATTGTAGTGATGGCCCACGCCCATCGCACAGGAATGGGCGGCCTTGGCTCACATCTTCCCATACACCGCCCACGTCACCCACGCACAGGCCAATCCCCACATGAAGCTCATCATCGTGCCGATGGTAATGTATTCCGCTTCGACCCGGTTTTCCCGGTCCTTCAGCTCGCCAAAGCGGAAGATCGACTTCGCTGCGACCAAGAAAGCAACCGCCTCCGGCTTGCCAATCATCACCAGAAAGAAAATCAAACCGCGCTCCAGTTCGCCGATCACCCTGCCCCCCTTCGCCAAGCCTCGCTGGGATTCTTTGCCTTTGGCAATCAACGGCTCGTCCTTCTGCCCATGGGTGAGGTCATCCAAATACGGCTTCACCAACATCCCCACCACCACACCACCCACCCGGACGGTCAGGATGAGCCCTGCGGCGAGCAAAAGCGCTTTATCAAAGGCCACACCCCACGTGCCCGCCCAGACGCTGTGCGCTGGATATACCTGCGGGGATTGCCACGACACCGCCGCAATGACGATCAGGTGCGCCACCTGATCGCCCGCAAACACCACAAGACCATTCTTGCTGAGCGCCAGCTTGGCCCGGTCGACCAGGAAATGCGCCAAGCCGATCACCACGGGAATGGACCAAGCCCGCCAATCGCCCGCCAGCACGCAGCTCAGCGCAGCCACGACCAGGGCGTGCTTGCACTGCACCGTTGTTCGCCTCTTCCCTTCCACGTCCTTGTCCGACTGGAAGACGAAATCCGCCAGCAGATGTGCCGTCGTCAAGGCCAGCAGCAGCGTCAAATCAAAGCTCATGCGCGCCTCCACGCAAATACAGCTTATTAAGGCTGTAATTGATGTTTACAGCCTTATTTAGCTGTGTTGGTCGCCTACAGTTCCCTGAGCATGTTTTCCACATAGCTCAGCCCCTCCGATGCAATGACTTCCCAATTGGCCTGCTGCAGGTGCCGCGCAATGACCTGCTGTTTCACGGGCGGAGCCCAGGACTTCGCGATCTCCTCCTGTTTTTGCCCCTTCAAAGCGCCCACCACCGCCAGCGCCTGCCTCTGCGTCCATCGGTTCATCAAGGCGTCAACCAGCGCCACCACGGCGTCCACCCCGGCCAGCCGCTCGCGATCTTCGATGGAGAGCCTCAGACGCCGGGCCTTGGGCATGGACTCCAACAATTCTCCGGATGCGCGGAAGGCCGGTCCGTCTCCTTGCGACACGCGCTGTTTCGGCAAAAAGCTGATCGCCCCGATGCCGATCGCGATGCGGGTGTCCAACCCTGCGTCCAGCCAATGGCCGCGCAGATACGCGCGGAAAAACAACGCCACGCGCAGGCCGAGATGCGAATCCGCAACCACCACTTGCCAGCTGTCGCCGCGAAAAATGTCGGCCTCCAGCGGAATCGTTCGCTTGAAGACCGACCGAGCCGCCGCCGACGCCTTCTTCAGCGCGTCTGGCAAAGCTCGGCGCGACATCGGATCCAGTTTCGACGAGCCCACCACATCGCCTGTCAAAACTGCGTAGCGCCGGTTCGGATACAGCTTCAGCTCGGTTGGCCTCGTGTTTTCTGACATAGCTGGTTGCTTTCGTTGACAGGGTAATTCATGCCACTCCATCTGCACAGCAAGATCGTTCAAGGCCTGATGGGCAAGAGCGCTTGCACAGACCCTGAGCGTCACCACCGCCTTGAACCGCTATTCTCTCGCCGTTTGTCGGGTGATGACGGGAACATATCCCACCTCCAGACCCGGCGGTGGAGTCACGATCAACGCCTCGTCCAAAGCCACGAGTCTGCCGTGCGTGGGAGGTGCCATGTAGTCACGGTCCGTTGGCCAGCTTGCATGCAACTTTTCCACAAAAGCCTGCAATTTCGCCTTCTTCTCTTCGCTCCAGCGGTATTGCTGGAAGGATGGCTGATCGACGAAGCGATACCAGGAGTAGGTCACCACCGAGCCATCAACGAGGCTGGCGTTGAAAGGGCCGAGTCTCGGACCGGGCTTCGCCCAGGCGCCGGCACTCGGCGAGGTGTAGGGCATGCCCGTCGGGGCGCGCTTGAATTGCTGAGCGTGCAGCCTGGTTTCCGCGGGCACGTCGGCCGCCGGCACGGCAACGCGCTCCTCACCGACCTGCTGAAAGTATTGTGGGAACAGACCGTTTGGGCTGATGTTGTTGGGGACCCACTGCAGGCCCCAGACGTTGCCCTCGAAGATGCGCGTGTCGAAGGCGCGCTCCACGCCGACGATCTTCTTGCCCGCCTGGTCGTAGCGGGTTGTGCGGGTGTTCAGCTTGGGCTTGAACGCGCCTTTCGCGTCCAATCGCCCGGAGCAAGCCGGACCGCCATCCCGCCACGCCTTGAAGGCATCGTAGAGGGCTGCCTTCGAGTAGTAGGTGACATCTTGCACCAGGAAGGCGCGTCCCTGAGCGTCCACCGGAAACTGCAATTTCGGCAGCTTCGAGTACGTAGTCCCCTGAGCGTCCTTGGCGTCAAAGCGCGGGACGGTGTTAATCTCCATCGCGCCGCCGCCCATGATGCCGGGGCGGGAGTCCAGGCCGCGGCCGTGCAGAAAGGGCTCGTTGAACAGCCTGCCGATCTTGCTCCACGTCTCCGGGATGTAGTAAGCGATCGGGCCTTGGAAGTTGGCGGCGCTCAGGAAGCAGGTCCAGCTCTGGTCGCCCGTCGGCGGATCGCCGGGGCTAGGATCCGTAAACGGAAGAGCCATCCAGGTGTAGCCGAGAAACTCGCCATTGGGTTCTCCCCGGAACGGCAGGGCATCGGGAGGAATCAGCAGACGGTTGCTCAACTGCGCAATGCCGAGGCGATGGTCCGGCAGCGCCTCGTTGCTGTAAAAGAAGGACCAGCCGGGCGAGCCGATCTCGTAGTCATAACATTGGGGCGTGGCGTTCATGCTGAACTTGGGCGGGCCATAGCGGAAGTGGTTGCCTGCCCAATAGCCCAACCCGCCCTCAATGGTTTGGAAGACGCTGCTCCACGTGGGGCCGCGCGGCTTCCATGTTCGGGCCAGCGTGCCTTCCGGCGCGAGCGGCTTGTCCTTGTTGTCGGAGTTGTCCGGCTGGATCCATGCGCTGGGCAGGCCGATCTGAAAATCGGCTAGCGGCTGATCCACGAGAGGCCAGACGGCGGCATAGAAGCCCATGCCCGCACTGTAGCCGCCTTCCGGAGGAAGCTTCTCATGGCCGAAGCCGATATAGCCGTGCAATCCTTGGGAATGCGGCGTGACCAGCCCAACGCCGCTTTTCGCCGGGTTGTCTTGCGCGATACAAGCCGCGGATAAAAGCGCGATGCTGAGGATTGGCGGAGAGAGGATTTTCATCGTGGCTTCCGTTTAGGGTCTGTGCAAAAATTACTTCCGATTTTGGCGGGAGCGCCGCCGGGCCAGATGCGAGGCGCAAGGGAGGGAGTGTATCCCCCCGCGATACTCGACCGACCGAGCAACGAAGCAGATGGCCCGGCGCCGCCCCGCCCCGCAGGGCTGGGGGCCTTGGGCGCGCTGGCTTTGTTGCTCCTCGCTCACAGACCGCACGGGTATGCTCGCTCGTCGCGCCTTGCCAGCCCGCCCAATCCCCTCCAGCAAAATCGGAATTAATTTTTGCACAGACCCTTAGTCGGTCGTGCGCCTAGACGATCTCCTCGCGCGCCGCGTCCCAACGCACCATGCGATGCTCCTGCTGGGACTTCAGCGACATGAGGAAGGTGGCCGTTTCAACAAACGCTTCGTCGGCTGGGCATTTCGGAGTGCCGCGAGTGCGGACACAGTTCAACCAATCCACAATGTGGTTGGGCTGCGGCGGGGTTTTGCCCCGTTCGTAGCCTTTGGGCCAATCGGCTTTCCGATTGTGGCCGGCGGGGATGATTTCGAACGTGCTGACGTCATGGGCAATGGCGTCGAAGCGCAGAGTGGCATCGCGCCCGCAAATGGTCACCGGCTGGCTGTCGTTGGTGTTCATGCTCCCTTCGAAGGTCACCGTCCGGCCCAGCTTCTCGAACTGGTAGGTGGCCACCCAGGTGTCGGGCACCTCGCGATCGTCGCGCAGCAGCGCCAGAAGCCCTGAGCAGCTGCAGTTGTCCGGAATGCCGTGACCCAGCAGGTACTGAACGAAGTCCATTTCGTGCGAAAGCAGGTCGCCCGCGTAGCCGGTGCCGTAGGCATAGTAACAGCGCCAGTGCCAGAAGTGACGTTCGTTCCAGGGAATCCTCGGCGCCGGCCCAAGCCAGAGATCCCAATTCAAGTCCTTCCGAACCTGCGCCGGGTCGGGCCGGTTCCATTGGTCGTAGTAGCCGTACCAGCGCCAGTTTGGATGCTCCGGCTCCAACGACTTGAACCGGCCGGTGCGCGCCAGGGTGATGGGTCCGAGAACACCGCGCGCAATCAGTTCCTTGGCCTGCAAGGCACACGTTGCCTGCCGAGCCTGATGCCCGAGTTGGAAGACGACCTCGCTCTGCTTGAGCTTGTCGCGCATGAGCTTCGCCTCCGCCAATGTGCGGGAGAAGCCCTTCTCACAGTAGATATCTTTGCCTGCCTTCACCGCGTCGAGCACCATCTGGCAATGCCAATGATCCGGCGTGGCGATGACCACCGCGTCCACGTTCCGGTCAGCCAGCAGGTCGCGATAATCCGCGTAGGCTTTGACCTCCGGGTTGCGGCTGCGTTCGATACCCTTTTGGGTTCATCCGAGAAGTTCTAGTCTGGAATGATGGAGGCTGTAGAGCTTGAGTTTCAAAAAGACCTCGTCTCGGAGTCCATACGTCTTGCGTAACATCGTCTTGATTTTGTTGTTGATTCCCTCGATT
>Ga0209507_1000337_pt1 | contig 55938 bp, 45 predicted proteins | sample AD_UKC028_MetaG_FD_184414 | JGI IMG/M metagenome (GOLD analysis project Ga0209507, IMG submission 184414) | Active sludge microbial communities of municipal wastewater-treating anaerobic digesters from USA - AD_UKC028_MetaG (SPAdes) (version 2) | ecosystem: Engineered > Bioreactor > Anaerobic >...
GGCTCTCAGTACGCATCCTTTGCAAGATCACTGCGGTCACTTTACTGCAGTTTATTAACTTAAAGAACGAAAAACCATTAAATCATCTAAAATATGCGTTGGCGAATTAAACCGCACTACGCGTTAATAGTTTATATAAATTCTATGGGAAAAAACGGATAAATTGACCACCTCTTTTCTTTAATTCCACCCTCCCTTCAGAAAGCATAAATGCTTAATGTTGGTTTGCTTAACGCACCCTCACAGCTGCCGGTCAGGCAGTGGCACGATGTGGTTGGAGAAAAAACCATTGCTGACGCAGTGCTGGATCGTATCGTTCACAATGCTCATCGCATTGAATTGGCTGTTAAATCATTGCGCAAACAACAACTATCCTGGAATTAGAAATGGATAAGAAAAAACAATGAGGAATTGTATTTTTGTATAACCGTTGTCGGAATAAAAAATTAAAATCACTAATCTTTGTTTAATAATAATTATTAAATTTGCTAATTATTAATTAGCAAAAATGGAAAAAGCAGATATAAAGAGAGTTATTATAGCACAAAAGGAAACTACGGGAAATTTCAGCTTTGTGGAAAGAGATCAGCGTATTCAGGAAAAGATCCTGGGCAGTGATCGTTTTGTAAGAATAATTGCAGGGGTGAGAAGGTGCGGTAAATCAACACTGATGGAGCAGATCAGGGGAACATCCGGTGAAAAAAACTACGCCATCAATTTTGACGATAACCGTCTGACAGGATTCAACAGCGATGATTTTGAAAAACTCTATGAATCATTTCTCGAGCTGTATGATCCGGAAAAGACCTGGTATTTAGATGAAATACAGAACATTGAGGGCTGGGAAAAGTTCATCAGAAGGCTTCACAACCAGAGGCACAAGGTATTTATTACGGGTTCCAATGCCAGGATGCTTAGCGCCGATCTGGGCACTCATCTGACTGGCAGGTACATACAATCGGAGCTTTTTCCATTCTCATTTATTGAGTTTTTACGCTTCAGGAAGATTCCAATTGAAAATGACACCATGCTTTCTCCCACCAAAACGACCATCTTAAAGAAAGCCTACTGGGAATACATAACGACTGGCGGATTTCCTGAATATCTTTTAAGCCGGAATTCCGATTACCTGAAAACATTGTATGAAAACATCATTTACAGGGATATCGTAGCCAGGCACAACATTAAAAATACGCGAACCCTGGTTGAAATGACCCATTACCTGATCAGCAATATCTCGAAGGAAACCAGTTATACTGCTCTTAAGAATACATTCGGACTTTCCAATGCCATCACCGTCAAAGAATATATCGGTTATCTGGAAGACTGTTATCTGCTGTTTCCGGTGAGCAAATTTGATTATTCCCTGAAGAAACAGCTGGTCAATCCCAAAAAGATCTATTGTGTCGATCCCGGCCTGGCAAACAGCATATCGTTCCGTTTCAGTGAAAACGCCGGGCGGCAGCTGGAAAATATAATCTTTTTACATCTCAGGAGAAAGACAGCGGGCATCTATTACCATAAAAATAAATATGAATGTGATTTTATTGTTGTGAATAAGCAAAAAGTGATACAGGCCATTCAGGTTTGCCATACCATTGCCGATACGGAAACCAGGGACCGGGAACTGAAGGGCTTGCTGGAAGCGATGGAGAATTATAAACTTGACAAAGGATTCATCATCACCGACGATGAAGAAGAAACCATTGAGAAAAATGGTTTCATGATTTATATAAAGCCTGCCTGGAAATTCCTTCTGGATGAGGATGATGTATATCTGCAGACTAAAGTGCACCGTTTGGGATCATAAACAAAGGTGTCCTCATTCAAGGATTTAAAATGAACGACCTAACCCGAACGGCCATGGCTGACTTCAAACGCCTGGCCGCAGCCCATCTGGTTAATCCGGTGAATTTTTGGATGAGAACCGGATTATTTATCGTAACTTGCTGATGTTAATCCGTTATCAGGAAAATGAAAACAATCATGATCATTGCCGTTGCCATGCTGTCATTGCATGCCGGCTTCGGGCAGAATGCCACGGTGGTTCTGGTGAAACATGAACTGCGCTGGACCGACGAAACGCGGTTTCCCAATTATTTTCTTGATCCGGAGGTCCGTGACTCTATTTTCGGCGATACACGGACGGAACTGATGAAATACCTGAATGTGAATGAGGTTGTATTCCCTAAAGAGATCGAATACAGGATCATCGACGGCTTCGGGAAACAGAAGGTGGAAATGCCTGCAACCAATCCCGGTCCGGAGCCTCAAATCGCCATCTTCTCCTTTATCACACGCGAAACTTCCGGTTATGCAATGTACTGGCACCTGAACATACTGATAAAAGAGAACGGGAAGGGTGTCGTTACAAGAAATGCTTCCCATGAGCTGGAATACTATGATGCTTCCGGTTATTTATCGCCACGGTGCTGGCTTTCCGCCTTGGAGTTCCGTTCCATTTTCAGCCAGCTGGTCAAAGAGGCCATCGGAAGTGTTCCTGAGTCGGATGAAAAGATCCTGTTGGGCTCACCGGAGGAGAAAGAGAAGCTGGTCCGTTCCCTTTTTCCTGATTCACAGCGGGCACTGCTCAAAATCCGCGGTGCCTGGAGGAATGCAGGTAATTTCTCCGCCCTCATCGAGTCGGCGACGGATACCCTGGTGAAGATGAATTACCGTCAGGGATGGGAAAGCGAATACATCATTCCTACCGGTAAGGCTGTTTTTGCCGGCCTGTTCACATCCATGACCGGCCTTGACATTGCCTATGAGCAAAAGGTGGTCAGGGAAATCAGGGGTAGCATGCTGTTTTCGGACGGACGGAAAGTCAGGATCCGTCTCAAATGGCTCGAAATCCAGGAGCGGACCGTAACAGAGGGAGTGTACAGCTTCCGGGTGACAGCGCCCTTGGTAGCCGAGATCGTTGAAGGGGACCGTATGGTAGGTCAATTTGTCTGCACATACCGGTCACTGGTGCATGCTTCGGACATGACCACGGAAAAATTCAGCCTGATGACTGGCTTCCGGGCCACCAATACCTTCGGAACGGAACAGGTCTACCGTATCGACGGATTCCTGGATGAAACGCAGGTGTATGCCGAATTCAACGAATATCACGGGATCATGGCCATGGGTACCGATACGGCCCTGATGGCCATGATGGTGGTGCAGAACTGCAATCCCGACAGCCGCACCTATGGCAGTTCCGGGCTGTCGAAAAACAAAAAGGTCTCCTTTAGCGCCAGTTCATCCCTTGGTAAACCATCGCTCGACGATGCCGGGAAAACAGAATGGTACCCGGTTTATTTACCCGAAAATGTTTCGAGGGAAGAAGGGGAAACATGCATGAAGATCCTTTCGTGCCTCTTTTTCGGGATCGGGTCACAGCTAATGGATGTGGATGACGGTGATGAAGAATAGCCGTTAACCATGAACGAATCTAACGTATTCAGTGCTGTCGAAAGGTACAGCTATTCCCTGGCCAGTCCTCCCTCTGCGGTTTCCTTGTAGATAGAAGGCAGATCGTGGCCTGTTTCTTTCATGACACTGATGACCCTGTCGAAAGGAACGAAATGGTGTCCATCGGTCATCCTGGCATATACGGCTGCGTCGAGGGCGCGCGAAGCTCCCTGGGCATTGCGCTCGATGCAGGGGATCTGGACGAGTCCTTTCATGGGATCGCAGGTAAGACCCAGGAAGTGCTCCATGCCAATGGTTGCCGCATATTCTACATGACGTATACTGCCTCCCAGCAGCTGGGCCGCCGCTGCAGCGGCCATGGAGCAGGCGCTTCCCACTTCTCCCTGGCAGCCCACCTCTGCCCCGGCGACCGAGGCATTGGTCTTGATCAGGTTACCAATAAGTCCTGCAGTGGCCAGCGCACGAAGTATCTTGATCTCCGTAACATCCATCTCGGTCTTGAATAAATAAAGTACAGCAGGAATAACCCCACACGAACCGCAGGTGGGAGCGGTGACGACCCTGCCGCCGGCTGCGTTTTCTTCCGAAACAGCCAGCGCATAAGCGAAAACCAGGGGACGACGGTTGACGGCTGCCTGAAAGGTTTTTGCCATGGTGAAGAATGAACCGGCCCGGCGCGAAACACGCAATCCTCCGTGGAACATGCCCTCTGTTTCCAGCCCGCGTGAAATGGCTTCCTGCATGGCCTGCCAGACTTCCCCTAGGTGATCCCATAATCCGGGTTCTTCTTTTTCCTTCACAAATTCCCAGAAAGAACAACCCTGGTGTTCACAGTATTCCAGGATCTCTTTCATGGTGCTCATTTCATAGACCTTGTTTTTGCTTTCCCGGTAGCCACTGTCGCTGATGTCGCCCCCTCCGATGCTGAACGTGATCCATTCCTTCACCGTCGATCCTTCCGAATCCAGCGCCTGGAACTTCATGCCATTGGGATGCGGCGGTATGGTTTCGGAAGCTTTCCAGGAAATTTCAACAGGCGCAGGCGAGAGCGACTCCATGATCGCCTTATCGGTGAGGTGGCCTTTTCCCGTGGCGGCAAGGCTCCCGTAAAGGGTCACATGAAATGCAGCGGCAGCCGGATTTCGTTCTTTAAAGATTGAAGCCGCTTTGGCAGGGCCCATCGTGTGACTGCTCGAAGGTCCGTTTCCTATTTTGTACATTTCCCTGATGGATTCCATACGAATTCTATTATTATTTTTTTACCTGAAGATCCTGTTGCCTGGTCCCTATATTGAAAATCTGATTCAGGATGATGGCCAGCACGGTTGACAGTGTGAGGGAAAAGGGCCTCATCTCCCTTTGAGTCAGCATTTCTTCAGTGGTCTGGTTTAAGGCTGATTTAAACGGGTCTAAATTTAAAAAGATATTGAGTTATAAAGCATGATCAATGATCTATTTTTATTCATTTGTTTCACGCGCCTGGTTGATATGCCGGTTTTTGATATAGGATTTGATGTGTGAGTTTTCGACCGGACTTTCGGCTTATAGTCCGGCTATATCCTTAAATGCAGGCTCCACCTCTACCCTCAGGGCGTTGTTTGCCAGGGAGAAAAATACATACTGCGACACCAGGGAGATCAGGTCGACCAGCTCGGAATCATGGAGATGGCCATGGTATTTTTCATAGATTTCATCCCGTATGTCGCGTTCGGTCACCAGCTCATCGGTAAGGATCAGCAGTGCTTCTTCCCGTGCACCAAAGAGATGCGGGAGGGGAAATTCTTTTACCGCCGCCAGCTGATCGTCCGTTACCCCGAACTCGATGGCCACCGGTACATGATGTTTCCAGACATAATTGCACCGGTAATGCACGGCCATCCGGAGGATCACCAGCTCCTGCTCCCTGACGGTAAGGCCCATTTTCAGCTTTGACGTGACCCAGTAATCCAGGAACGTTTCCAGTGTACCGGGATTGTACATCAATGTTCCCAGTACATTGACAGGGGCAAATTCTCCCTTGAGCGCATCGCCGGGTATGCGCTTCAGGATCTCTTTGCATCCGGCTGACATCGTTGCAGTATCAAGGGGGCGCAACCGCGGTTTTTCGATTTTGCTGTCCATGGGCTTCGTTATTTCTTAATGTAAAATTACACAAGTATCCAATATAAACGAACTCAATAAGTGAACACGCTGCAGGATTGAGTGCACAGGGTGTTCGTCAAAGGAAATAAAAAATTACCTGATATAATGGGCAATTATATGTATATTTGCCCATTATGATATCAAATAGTGCATACAATGATTACTCTTGAGAAAATAAGAGAAATCCTGGCTACCTGGAAGGATGAAATACTGAAAACAGAATTATTTGACCGGGAGATCTACCCGTTGGTCAGGGAGCAGTTCAGAAAGCCTTTCCCGCTTGTATTGCATGGTCTGAGGAGATCAGGTAAGACATACCTGATGTACAGGTTACTGCAGGATTATCCCCATTCGGTATATATCAACTTTGAGGATGAACGGTTTATGGGCGCAGGAAGCGAAGTGCTTGAAGAAATCTATTCAGCCTACATCGGAGATGACATTACTGAAAGACCAGCGATATTTCTGGACGAAGTACAAAACATAAGGGGTTGGGAAAAGTTCGTGGCAAGACTTCACTCAAAGGTTAAGTTTGTAATATCCGGATCGAATGCCACCCTGTTAAGCTCAGAATATTCGACGGCTCTGACGGGAAGACACATTCCATTACGGATATTTCCCCTGTCATTTTCTGAATATCTGATGGCCAGGGGAGCCAGTCATTTGAATCCGCTCCTGACAGATCAAAGGGCGAAATTACTGGTAATGTTATCGGAGTATATCGATTTTGGCGGATTTCCCCAGGCTTCTATCTTTAAAGATAAACTATTGCTTAAGTCGACTTTCGATGCCATCCTGTTCAGGGACGTAATTCCGAGGTTCAATATTCGTAATCCATTGGGGCTCGAAACACTGGCAAGATACCTGGTATCGAATCCGGGAAAACCATATTCCTATCGTAAACTGACTTCTGTTACGAACATCAAGCATGAGGATACCGTTCAGACCTATATCGATCTGCTTCAAAAGGCTTACCTGATCTTTACCCTTCCACGGTTTGACTATTCAATAAAAAAACAGGCAATTAATCTCAAGAAGATCTATCCTGCAGATACTAGTTTTACCCGATTTTCAGGCAGCTTGTTTTCAGAAGAAAGGGGCAGATTGATTGAAACACTGGTATGTAATCAACTGATCCGTAAAGGCCATGATTTGTATTACTGGAAAGACGATAAAGAACGTGAAGTGGATTTTGTTGTTTGTGATGGACTTAAGCCCAAATCTCTTGTCCAGGTTTGTGAAAACATAGATAATGAAAAGGCCTGGAAGCGGGAAACGGAATCTCTTATCGCTGCAGCTGAGTCATTGGCGGTCAGTGATTTGTATTTATTAACACACCACTCACTGAGCCCGCAGCCGGTTACCGGGATCCACATTGAACCGGTTTTGAACTGGTTCATGGAGAAATAAGAAAACTTTTTACCATGAAGAAATACTTTATACTACTGCTTCTTGTTCCCGTACTGGTGCACGGACAGGATAGTGTCAACAACCAATTCAGACTATCGGTCAATCCATCCATTTTTCAGAACAAGGAGCCCCTGATGAACGGCCAGGCCAACACCTGTGTAGGCGTTACAGCACAGGCAGGATGGGAGCGGATCAACCTGAAAAGAACACATTACCTGGGACTTACCATTGGGATGGCCAGGCCCAAATCGGATTTTGAGCCGGTACATTTTTCTCTTCTGGCGGGCATCGGGGCCAGGTATCAATACCTGAATCTGATCCATGAAACGGCGTCCTCGCGCTTTCACCTCGGGGGGATAGCCAGCATCCATTACCGTCTGGGTTACTACCCTTTATGGGATGACAGCCATCCCTACTGGGCTACGAATATCAGTGCAGGGATCTCCCTGCGGTACGAGAAGAAGTTCCGTGAACGGGGCCTTTGCTTTCTGTCCTATGAGATGCCCCTGATAGGGCTTCTCAGCCGTCCTCCGCTTCAGAGGCAGTACAAGATCGATGACCCCGAATTCGGTAACCTCGCCGGCCTGATGCACCAGGATATGGAGGTGGAAACCGTCAACCGGTATATTGACCTGGCCCTGAAAACCGGCTTTTATCTGCCATATTCCGGACGGTTTGCCAACGAGTTTTACATTTTCATCAATTATCTTTCATTAAATACTTCTTATTCAGAGCCCTACAGGGAGTTACAGACTGGTTTTGGAATCACCTTTATCCTGTAAATCATGAAGAAACTGCTCATATTCATTTCCATATCACTCCTGATGACGGCCTGCCTGAAGGATGATCCGATAAAACTACCCAACGGGGGATATGTTCCTGTCCAGCGCGATGATGGTTGGATCGTTTCGACTCCTGAGGCGGAGCTCATGGACGTTTCATTGCTGAATGAGGCCTATGAGCTTTTTTATTCGGATGAGGAGTACCCGATGATCAACAGCCTGCTGGTGATCCGCCACGGAAAGCTCCTTGCCGAAGCCTATTGCAAAAGTGAAGCAGACATCGACCGACTCAATAACATTCAGTCCTGCACCAAAAGCATCACCTCGTTGCTTACCGGCATTGCCATCGATCAGGGATTGATCACCGACCTGAACTCGACCCTGTACAGTTATTACCCTGAAGCATTTGATGAAGATCCAGGCAAGCGAAAGATCACCCTCAGGAACTGCCTGGTCATGGAGGCCGGCATTGATTTCAACAATGACGAAAATACCGAAGAGCTTTATTTTGCAGGCGGCAGCAGTCTTGGATACATTCTTTCGCTGCCCATGAGCATAGATACAGGCACCCTGTTCCATTACAACGATGGGCTACCACATCTTGTTGCAGGGGCGATCACGGCGGCCAGCCAGGTGAGCCTGGCCCGGTTCGCGGCGGATAACCTCTTCGGTCCGATCGGAATTGAAGATTACTTCTGGGAAAACAGCCAGGATGGTTTGAACTTCGGGGCATTTTCGCTCTTTTTAAAGCCGCGTGACCTGGCACGGCTGGGACAGCTCTGCCTTCAGCAGGGCAGCTGGAACGGGCAGCAAATCGTCAGCGACAGCTGGCTTCAGCAGGCAGCGACCGTGCATGCGGGAGGAAGAACCCCTTACGGGTATTATTTCTGGATCTATCCTGATATGAAAGGTTACGGAATGATCGGTCACGGAGGGCAGTTCGTGTTCATCTGCAATGAAAAGGACCTGGTGATCGTATGTACGGCATCCGGCTACACGAATGAGATCCTGTGGGGATCGTCCGACCAGCTGATCGAACTGATTTACCGTGCCTGCCGCTGACACCTGCGTTATCAGCGTTTCACAGATTATGGCCCGATTCAGGTGAATGTTCAAAGAGATTCACGATGGTCGTTTTGCCGGATGTACAACGGTAGGTCTGCTATCCCCCCAGTATAATATTTACTGTACCGATGATGTCCAGCACATTGATCCCGCCATCACCGTTAATGTCGGCCTGCTGGAAGCAGAATGGATCCGGATTGGCTTCCATGATGAAGTTGACGATCGTTATGATGTCGAGAACATTCACCATCCCGTCGCAGTTGGCATCGCCGGGGATGTTGATTTCGGATCCGGTCGGATCCTGCTTGTAATAGATCTCGTAGTTCCCGTCGCGGGTATCTTCCCATAGAACATGTACGACCGTACCGGCCAGAGCGACGGATGAGCGCCATGAATCCGCAGCATTATTGGTCAGCCTCAGATCAGCTTCCCAAGCATTTCCGTTGTCGGAAGATTTCTTGTAATAAATCTCGTTATTCCCATCACGGTTGTCTATCCAGGTGATGTGCACATTTTGTCCATCGGTGCAAACAGAAGGCCTGTAGGAAACATTGAAAGCATTGGTCAGCCTTGTATCTTCTCCCCAGCCAAGGCCTCCGTCATCCGACCGTTTGTAATAGATTTCGTCGTTCCCGTCGCGATCGTCGTACCATGCCACATGGATATGGTCACCAGATGCTGCAATGCTTGGTGTCAATGATTCTGCTTCATCCCAGGTCAGGCGCGTGTCGGTATCCCAGGCATTTCCTCCATCGGAAGAATGGATGTAATGGATCTCGTAGGTCCAATCGCCGGAAGTTTCTTCCTCCCATACAACATGCACATGGATACCGGAAACAGCTATACAGGGTACCTCGGAAGCATTTACCGTGTTTGTCAGCCGAATATCCGCACCCCAGCTGTTACCCATATCCGTTGAGCTCTTGTAATAAATCTCTTCGTTCGAATTACGCAGGTCCTGCCAAACGACATGGACCATGTTGTCAGAAATGGCCACTGAAGGATGGGAGGATTCCCCGGCTGCGATGGTCAACCGGGTATCTGTTCCCCAGCTGGTTCCTCCGTCGACCGAACGTTTATAATAGATCTCCGCATTACCGTCGCGCTGATCCGCCCATACGATATGCACGGAAGACCCGGATACCGCGATGCAGACATCCTCTGAAGGTGAAGTGTTATTGGTCAGCCGGGTATCTGCTCCCCAGGTCATCCCGCCATCAGTCGACCTTTTATAGAAAATCTCCCTGTTTCCATGGCGGTTATCGCGCCAGGCAACATGGACAGTATCGTGGCTGGCCGCTATGCACCAGGCATTGTTGGGAGAAGCGATGGATTCACCCGGATTGTTGGTAAGGCGTACGTCTGGCTGGAATTGTGCATAGGAATATAAACCAGCAATCACAATGACTACCAGGATCAGGGTTGCTTTCATTTTACGGATTAATTTGTTTTGATAATCTTCTCTGATTTTTAAAAAGTAAGTCAAAAATAATCAATTGGTCCAAGAAAAACAAACATATTGGAATTTGGTTTTAAATGCTGTTTCCGGTAACAATGAAGACGACAAGGCTCGCTGGCCAATGACTATCGCATCACCAGCACCTTTACCACCTGATTCGTTTGAGAATTTTTTATCATGCAGTAATAGATGCCCGGCGGAAGGTATTGTGCATCATACCGGCAAATATTTCCACCCGGCAGGGATATTCCTTCATAAATAACAGCGATCTGTTTCCCCTGCGCGTTGTATACAGTCAGTGTTGTATGATCATTCACCGGAACATCAAACCGAATTTCCATAAGATCATTGACGGGATTCGGGTACACCCGGAGACAGCTGTTTTGAGCAAGATCATTCCATCCTTCGGGAGCCTTTCCCGGCCCCCCCATCGTGGTCATAGTCCCATTGGCAAGCAGGTCATGGTCGCCACGCTGTCCATCGGTGAAGTGCAGGGTGATGATCCGGTCCTCAATAGTGGCCCCCGTTCCCTCTTCAAGCCGGAATCCATAATACACAGGATTGGGTGATGAGGGCAGCCCGCCATCGTTGACATAGGTGTCGAATGCAGCGGAACCATGAGCGTACAGGCTTACAATGGCGTTACTGGATCCCGGCGGAAAATTCAGAGAAAATTCAACCATATCGTAAGGGAAATCATAGCCGCTGGGTTGACCGGGAGGAACCTCTTTCGGAACCACATTGACCAGGGAGATGATCTCTCTTTCCGGAGATATGGAGGCCAGGGTTATGTATTGTTGCTGGCGGTAGCTTTTAAAGGACGCGACGTTGCTTTGTTTCCAGTCGGCCAGGCCGTCGTTATTGCCGTCAAATCCAACCTGGTAGCCATTCGGACCCCATTCTTCAGGATCCGGTATCCCATCGCTATCGGTATCCGGTGCCACAATGGGATCTACGACATATTCCTCCAAGTACATCAGGTATCCATCGTTACCATGACCGGTCAGGTCGCGTGTGGTATTATTGAATGAGTAGTACGCGACCAGATCATCTTCTTCGCCCCTAAGGCCTATGTACATGGATTCCTGGATCTCCTGCTCACTCAGGTTCCGTGACCAGAGCCGTACCTCGTCGATCAGCCCGTTAAAGCCATACGTATAGGCCCCCGGTGAACCGATAAACAAATTACCGTCACCCATCAAGATAACTCCCGTTACCGTGGCAGCCACATCCAGAAGTCCATTGATATAGACCTTAAAGTTATCGGTCCCGCCCAGGCTGTGGTAGGTCATGGCCACATGCGTCCATTCTCCTTCCGGGATGGTCGCCTGACTGTAGATATTGGTGGCCCCGTCACTCGTGGTAATTCCTGCCGACAGCTGCCTGTTGCCATGGGTGGCCAGCTGGTAGGCGCCCGGTGAATAGGGATAGCTGGTAATGTCCTGCTTGGAGATGATGTGTGCCGATTTTTCCGAGCCAACCTCCGGTTTGATCCAGGCTTCGACCGTGAACCGGCCACCGGTGAACTGGAGACCCTCCGAAGAGGGAACGGCCATGTTATCATAACGATTGCCGGAATAAATATATCTCAGCTTAAGCGCTGTCTGGGATGAAGGCATCATCGGAGTATCGATCCGTTGATAAAAAATGTCATCATAGGCGTATACATAGCGGCCCTCGAGGGCATAAAGAAATGATCCATCCATACCAGCAGCACATTTTGGTCTCTTGGTGTAATATTCATTGTACCACGAGAATTGCGTTCCAACCGCTGCAAGTTCCCTGTAATGTTCTCCGCCATCGTCTGTTTTGGTATAGGAAGGGGGAGTCAGTATCACATGAAAGGTTTTGCCTGTCGGATCCGACGGATCTACAGCACCCCGCGGATAGCCGCCCAATGTTAGATAGGGTATACCTGGTCTGGTAAGTTCCTGTGGAAAGGCGAAGGTAACTCCGTAATCGGATGAAGACATGGCAAAACTGCGGTTCGCAGTGGTGGGGAAAAGGATGTATACATAATCCCTGGCAGCATAGATAGTTTGCATACCGTTGGCAGGAATTTCGGTACCTGTGAACTGTAGTTTTGTGAGATTGAATGCATCACTCCATGAATTTCCGCGGTCGGGTGAGCGCCGGAAGAGAAGATTATACTCCCCGTCCCAATCATTTGCGGGGAAAACGACATAGATATTGTCGCCTGAGAGGGCAATTTTGGGACTGTAATCGTCCGGATGCTGAAGGGGATATGTCAGGTGCACCTGTGTGGTGGACGGAATAGAAATCGTTGTGCTCTCGAAAGAAGAACCTCCGTTGTGGGACGCCAGGAAATACAGGTAACCATATACCAGGCCGTTATACCAGTCTGAATGGTAAATCAAGGCATATACATGGTCGCCGTCGCGGATGAGATCCTCCATGCTCCAGTCATCCACCTGTTGATATCCGAACACGGATGTTGAAAATCCGGCCCCCGCATCCGTTGAATTCAGGAAGTAAAATCCGGCCTGCTGCTCATCCCAGTCCTGAACAAGCACAGAAACCTTATCTCCGGAGCAGGAAATGAAGATCCTGTCGGTCAACCTGGTAAGGAGGTCAAAGATGGGCCGTGCGGATTCGAAGCTTGCTCCCCCGTCGGTTGACCGAAGGTAGTAGACATCGCTGACCATACCACCCGTATGATGCTCTATGTAGACGATATGCACGGTTTCCCCATCCACGGCCATCCGTTTTGAGGTAAACGGGGTCGGGAAATAAGGATAGACTCCTTTGGCAAGTAACTTCCGTTCACCCCATGTGTTGCCGTTATCCACCGAACGTCTGTAGAACAATTTGTAATAATAAGCACTGTCGGCTATCCACAGACAGTGGACTGTGTTACCGGATACAGCGATCTCGTGCGCAAAGTCATAAAATCCCAGTCCGGAGGCTCCCTGCCCCTCTGAGATGTTTTTCGTCCAGTATGAAAGTTCCGGCTGCTGTGCCCTAAGAAAAGGGCTGAATGCCAGAACCATGAGTAATACCGTGAGGGTAAGTGATTTTAGGTTCATGAAGTCAGGATATTAAGTTGATAAGATACTTGAATTCTGGATAAAAATACAAAATATATACACTTGATCTTCTTACCCACCAAGATATAGGTATCGTGACTTGCGTATTACATGATGACCAATTTTCCCGAGAACAGCAGGTTTTGTCTGCCATCCATGATCTTGAAGATATACATCCCCGCGGGAAGATCATTCCCAGAAACAGGGAATTCCCAGGACCTCCTTGTCCTGATCCGGTCCACCTGCTGCCCGAACATATCATAGAGTATACATTCCGCTCCACGGGGATCCATTTCGGTTTTAACACTGATAGTGGCCCTGTCACTGACCGGATTAGGCCAGATCTGGCAGCTCACTATGTTCGCTACAGCGAGGGAGGGAGTGCCGACATAGGTTCCGTTGATCTCACCCGGTGTTCCATGCGCGGAAGATGCGGCCCAGCTGGTGGCCAGTGCATTGTCGAGCGAGGGATTGATGAGCTCCAGGGAGGGGCCGTTTCCGTCGGGGCCGGTGGGCCAGGGAAACTTGTCATCATAGTGAACGGTGTCGATCAGGGTACCCGATGAATCAAAGAGCCGGATCAGCTCGCCGCTACCCGACAGACCGAAGTCCATGTTCCCGCTGTAATTGTCCACCAGGGGGAAAAGAGCGGAAAACGCTTCCGTGTCCTCGCAGACGACCAGGTATCCCTTCGAATCAATCACGGTTCCCGGAGGGAAGATAAACATGTGCTGGTCATCCTCGTCCCTGAATATCCAGCTGGTAATATCGAGCGGGTAGTCATGCGGATTGTAGAACTCCACCCAGTCGCCGGGATTGAAATTATCAGCGGAATTGTAATTGATCTCGTTGAGCACCAGGGAATCACTGAAGACCCTGGGCTTGAAAAGGGCTATGACCGAATCCATTTCCATCAGGTTCAGCGACACTTCCAATGCCGTATCTGAAGGGAACACCGCGTGATGCTTCAGGATCCATCGGTCGAACTCAAACGAAGGGTTGGCTTCGATGGCCAGCAGTTTCACATCGATCCCGCTGAAATAGGATCCCGTCCATGGGTACTGGCTAAGTTGAAGGGAGTTGATCTTAACCTGGCCGGCGCCTTCAGGCTGCAGATCGATCACTACATCATACGGCCCTGTCAGGTTGTAGCAGTCGGCCAGTCCACCCCGGATGACGCTGTTGCGTGTGGTGATAAAATCCCGGATCTTTTGAACATTCGTTTCCCATTGTTGCAGCGATCCTCCCCACCTCACCGTATGCCGTGGAATTTCCGGGGCAATGATCTGTGCCATGCTGTCGAGCATGGGAAGCATGTATTCATCTGTAAAAGCGGTATTCAGAAGGTCAATATAACGGGAGACATAATATTGCTCGAAATCCGGATTCTCGCGTAATTTATTCAGTATGACCACATGGTTTTCGGGATCCTGCCAGCCTGCCAGGTCATCCTGGTAACAGGGTGACACATAGGGACTTTGTGCAGGAATGCCGGTATAGTTGATGTAATGCCCGAAAGTCGCATCTTCGTCCCACAGGATATACCCCCATTTGCCGTGGGTTCCCTGGGGATTCAGCCCCCTCCACCACCCTACGTTCCAGTTGAGCCAGTCGGAGCAAACCACGTAGGAGTTGATGATCACATAATCCACCAGGCTGGTCATATCATACTGGCTGGTGACGGTCTGGTAATATTCGGGATTGCTCATGTCGTGCGTCACGATGTAATTATACAGCGTGTACCAGTCCTCCAGCGCCTGATCCCCTCCGTACTCAGCCCAGGTGCCGCCCCACAGCATGATGTACTGGATGTCGTATTTCCCCTGGTTGTAATAGTAATCCGTATAGTCATGGTCCGATACCTTTTCCCGGATGGCATAGATTCCCCAGTACTCACCGTTGGCATAGAGCACGCACCGTTCCGACCTGCGCCAGTCGAGCTTCTGGCCGGCCTTCTCCGAGAGCGTCTGCACAAAGTCGTCCCTGATATGCGCACTGGTGTCGATACCCGGGTAGTTATCGTCCCCGGCGGCCCGGAGGATCACCCGCTGAAACTCCTCACGGTCGGACAGGGAGAAGAATTTTTCAAACAGGGCCTTGTTGTACCCGCATTCGTCACGGGCAATGTAGTCGATGCTGCGCTGGGGATGCACCCATGAATCCTGCCCATGTTCGTTGAATTCGCCATACGCCGTAGTGGTACGTACTTTTTCCTTATTAAAGAATTCAGCAGATCCCCAGGGACGTAGGCTTTCATCCCCGTTGAGCAGTTCCAGCATATCGTTGCCTGCCACTGACATGACGGGAAGGTCATGTACTTCGTTGATGAAATAGGAGTTGAACTCGATCAGCCCGGGAAGCACGGCTGCAAAACTGCTGAACACCCTTGCCTTCAGGATCAGGGTGGAAGAGATGTTGAGCGGCTCGGTGTATGTGGCGGAGGATGAGACCGGTTCTGTTCCGTCGAGGGTATATTTGATCTGGGCATTGGTTTCATTGGTGGTGATGGTTACCATAAAGGATTCGGTGTAAAATCCTGCCGGGACACTCACCGATGGTTTTTCGGCATAGCGGCTGTATGCGGGGGAGGTATTGTTGGAAGATTCCGGGGTGGGATTTTGAAAGATTCCCCAGGAAGGGAATCCATCGCTGATACGGCCCCTGGAATGACCATTCTGGGTGATCTCCAGCTGATATTGTTCGAGTACTGTCCCCGAAGGATCGGAGAACACCACCCATTCGGGACTGGGTCCTGTTTGTGACATCCGGAAATTGGTGTGAAAGATACCGGATATGGCCTCATCCCTTCCGGATGCCCAGACCACCAGGAATCCTCCGGAGGAAAGGAGGGTACTTTCGGGGAATGCCCATTTTTGAGGATCATCCGGATTATCACTGAGAAAATATCCCCCGACATCCATATCCTGGCCGCTTTTATTGTATAGTTCGATCCAGTCCTCATATTTATTGTAGTTATCGGCGATGGTACTCAGGTTGGATACCGAGTACTCATTGATCATCACCTGGGCGTGCAGGTGAAAGGCGGACATTAACAGGACAAGGCCTGTTAATGCCAGGGATCGGATAGATGACATGCGGATAAAATTATCGTTGATCAGCTGACTTCTTTTCATGGCTAAATTAAGTAATTCTCGCATACTGCGACAGACCTTCACCCTTTCATGGCTATTGGATGCGGGTGAGTATATCCCATCAGGTGGATTTTATTGCAGCGTTAGGTATTTATTTAAATTTTTTATGAAAACTTATAAAACTTAAAAAGTTTTAATATTTTTGCCGAAATTTTTTTGAATGGAACCCCGTCAGCGCGTTATTCAGAAATCCATCGAATTTTTTGTTCAATACGGGATCCGTCAGGTGACCATGGATCAGATCGCCGAAGAGGCAGGCATGTCCAAAAGGACCATTTATGAAATGTTCAGGGATAAGGACACCCTGGTGTGGGAATGCCTTGATGCGATGAACCGCCAGCATATGGAGGAGGTGAAGGAGATTCTGGCCAATGCTTCCAATGTGATCGAAGCGCTCTATAAATTCGGCCAGCATGGGGGGAAGAAGAAATCGGAGATCAACCATCTGTTCTTTGAAGACCTGCGGAAATTGTACCCTCAGTTCTGGGAGATACTGAAAAAAAACCCCCGCCCCGGTTCAGGATCCTTCTCCTGTAAAATCCTGGAGAAGGGAATCCAGGAAGGAATTTTTGTAAAAGATATCAATGTCGAGATCGTAGATGCGTTCTTTTACGTGATGATGGAAACGTTCCACAAAAAGGATATTTTTCCTGAAAACATATCCCCCAACGACCTGATGCGAAACATCATCATCCCTTACTTTATCGGGATTTCCACAGAAAAAGGAAGGACTCTGATAGCGCAGTATGATGGTCTGTGATCGCCATCCTGATTCTTAAACAACACAACACAACATATCGTATGAAAAGACTCGCTGTTTATAGTTCACTGCTGATCTTCCTGTTGCCGGGCAGGTTATACAGCCAGGAGAAGCTTACCCTCTCGCTGGAGGGAGCCAAGACCCATGCCCTTGAGTACAACAAGCAGGTCAAGAATGCTGCCTTGGCAGTGGAGCTGGCCCAGAAAAGGGTCAATGAGTCCATTTCGGCTTTCCTGCCCCAGGCAGACCTGGCCATGGATTATTCCAACTACATGGGTGCCGAAATGGAAATAAGGTTCAGCGAAGAGATGCCCCCCACGGTCATCCCGTTCAATCCCACAAGTAATCTTTACGCAACGGTATCGCAGATGCTTTTCAGCGGCAATTTCATTGTGGGATTGCAGATGATGAGGATCTACAAGGACATGTCGGGGACAAATTACCTGAGAACGGAGCAGAACATCAGGGACCTGACCATCCAGGCATATCAAAATGCGCTTGTTACGGATCTTTCCATTCAGATCATCGGGGAGAACCTCGACAATACGCGGAAGATACTGGAGAACACAAGGGCAATGGTACTGGTTGGAGTGGCGGAAAAGCTGGATCTGGATCAGTTCGAGGTGCAGCTTTCCACCCTGGAGAATGCCATGAAATCAGCCGAGCGCCAGCAGGAACTGGCGTACAACCTGCTCCGCTACCATCTCGGGGTACCGGTCGACACCCCGCTGGAACTCACCGATCCCCTTGACTATTTTCTTGATAACGTTGATCTTACGGATATTCTGGATCAGCCCTTTGACCTTCAGAGCAACCTCGATTACCAGGTCATGCTGAGTCAGGAGAAACTATCAGAACGGCAGGTCAGTCTCAAAAAGATGAATTTTCTGCCCACGCTCAGCAGTTATTATACCTATACGAGCAAGATCATGAAATCCGATTTTGATATATCGCCCAAGAACGTCATCGGGCTGAACCTGAGCATTCCGATCCTCTCCAGCGGGATGCGGTACTCCCAGGTGAACCAGGCCAGGATACAGCATGAGACCACGCTCAACAACAAAAGCCTTCTGGAAGAGCAGCTCCTGCTTCAGGAACGGCAATTGCGGTTCAACCTGGCCAGCGCCTACGATCAGTACCTCAACCGCAAGCGAAACGTGGAGGTGACCCTGCGCATCTACGACAGCTACCAGTTCAAATATGAGCAGGGAGTGTCTTCCAGCCTCGATCTTGCCACGGCCAACAACAATTACCTGCAGGCTGAATCCGATTATCTGACCTCCATCATGACCCTGCTGAACGCACGCCGTGAGCTGCAGAAACTGATGAATAAACTGTAAACCAAGTGTAATTTAATACCCGAACAGAAATGAAAGCAGAAAGATTTTTTCCTGTCGTGTGTTTGTCAGTCCTGGTAATTTCGGGATGTTCCTCGGAATCCGGTACTAAAACTCCCCAGGACGGTACTCAGGCAGAAGCTGCCCCCAAGGTGGAGAAAGTCAGGATCATGACGCTCCAGTCGCAGATCATCGGAAAAACCATCGAATATACATCCACATTGCTCCCCTATGAAGAAGTGCACCTGGTTCCCTCCAGCCCCGGGCGGATCGACAGGATCTTCGTGGAGGTGGGCACCCGTGTCAAACAGGGGGATCTCCTGGCGCAGATGGATCAGACACAGCTCCAGCAGGCCGTCATCCAGCTGAAGAACCTCGAAACCGACTACAAGCGGCTCGATACGCTGCAAAAGGTAGGCAGTGTGACACGCCAGCAGTTCGACCAGCTGGCCACCCAGTACGAGATCGCCCGGTCGAACGTGGAGTTCCTGCAGGATAACACCAGGCTGGTGGCGCCCTTTTACGGGGTTATTTCAGGAAAATACTTTGAGGATGGAGAGATGTATTCCGGTGCCCCCAACACGTCCTCCGGGAAGGCAGCCATCCTTTCGGTCGTACAGATCAACCCGCTGAAGGCGATCGTCAATATTCCGGAAACCTATTACCCCCTGGTAAAGGAGGGCATGAAGCCAACGGTACAGTGCGACATCTATCCCGGGGAAACCTATACGGGCTCGATCATCCGTAAATACCCCACCGTGGATCCCTATACGCATTCGTTCCAGATTGAGATCAGGATCGACAACCCGGGAGAGAAGCTGCGACCGGGTATGTTTGCCAGGGTAAGGCTGGAGCTGGGAGAGATGCAGGCCCTGGTGGTACCCGCCCTGGCGGTACTGAAAATGCAGGGCTCTGATGAACGCTATGTCTTCCTCGAGGAGCAGGGATTGGCCAAAAGAGTGTCGGTTGACGTGGGCCAGCGGTTCGACGACATGGTGGAGATCATCTCACCGGGAATAAAGGAGGGCGACAGGCTGATCATCGCAGGACAGCCAAGGCTGGTCGACAAAGTCGCGGTGGAAGTGGTTACCGAATAGGGTATGCAGGGAGCGAAGTATTAACCGTTTAAGAGCATTTGTATGAGTATCTATAAAAGTGCCGTCACTAAACCCATTACAACGATCATGGTATTCACCGCAGTGGTGGTGCTGGGCGTATATTCCCTGCGGAACATACCCATCGACCTCTACCCGGAAATGGAACCCCCGTTCATCAGCGTCATGACCACCTATGCCGGAGCCAATGCCGCCGACATAGAGACGAATGTGACCAAACCCATTGAGGATGCCATGAATTCAGTGGATAACCTGAAAGAGGTCACTTCCATCTCCTATGATAATCTTTCCCTTGTGAATCTGGAGTTTGAATGGGGCACCAATCTCGATGAAGTGATGAACGATGTGAGGTCGGTCATTGATGCCACCTACAATTATTTGCCTGATGGATGTGAACGGCCATCGGTGTTCAAGTTCAATACCAGCATGATGCCCATTTTGTTTTATGCCATCACGGCTGAGGATAGTTACCCGGGACTGGAGAAGCTCATTGAGGAGAAACTGGTGAATCCCCTCAACCGGATCGAGGGTGTCGGATCCGTTTCTACGTTTGGGGAACCCAAAAGGATCATTTATGTGGACGTCGACCCCAAAAAGCTGGATGCGTATGCCCTTACACTTGAACAGATAGGGAGCATGATCGCTTCAGAGAACCTGAACATGCCTTCGGGAAATGTGAAGATGGGTCAGCTCGACTACCAGCTGAGGGTGGAGGGCGAATTCTCGGAAAGCGATCAGTTGAATGGGATCGTGGTGGGAAATGTGGCCGGAAAGCCCATTTACCTGAGGGATGTTGCCATGGTTAAGGATACCCTCAAGTATGGTTATATCGATGAAAGCATCAATGGGAAAAAAGGAATGCGGCTGCTGGTGCAGAAACAATCGGGGGCCAACACGGTGAAGATCGCCAGGGAGGTCAACCAGCAGCTAAAGGAACTGATACCCACCCTGCCTCCCGACATTCATATTGCGCCCATCATGGACACCTCTGATTTTATCCGGGGCTCGATCGACAACCTGTCCGAAACGCTGATGTGGGCATTCCTTTTCGTGATCCTGGTAGTGTTGTTCTTCCTGGGACGATGGAGGGCCACCCTGATCATCATACTTACCATTCCCATATCCCTGGTGGTCTCCTTTATTTATCTGTACTTTACCGGAAGTTCACTCAACGTGATCTCCCTGTCGTCGCTGTCCATTGCCATCGGTATGGTGGTGGATGATGCGATCGTGGTGTTGGAGAACATCACCCGGCATATCGAACGGGGAAGCAGTCCGCGTGAGGCGGCCATCTATGCCACCAATGAGGTCTGGCTGGCCGTCATTGTCACCACCATGGTGATCGTTGCCGTATTTCTTCCCCTGACCCTTGTCGGTGGCATGACCGGGGTGATGTTCAATGAGCTGGGCTGGATCGTGACCATTACGATCGTCACCTCTACGCTGGTGGCCATCACACTGACCCCCATGCTATCGTCCAGGTTGCTGAAAACATGGGGGTCAAAAGAAAGACTTCTGAATACGACATACAATCGGACCATCAGGGTTTTTCTTGACAGGCTGGATGCCTTTTACCAGAAGACTGTCCACTGGGTGTTGCACCATAAACGTTTTACCGTTACGGTCAGCATAGCCATTTTTGTCGGGAGCCTTGTCCTTGGGGCGTTTTTCGTGAAGACTGATTTTTTTCCTGAAAGTGATGAGAGCAGCATGACAGTGTCTCTTGAGATGCAAACGGGACTGAGGATGGAAGAGTCGCTGAAAACGGCCCAAAAGGTAGAACAGATCATCAGGGAACGGTATCCTGAGATCACCCTGGTTTCCAATTCCACAGGTGCCGACGACGAAGGCAGTTTCTTCTCACTGTTCATGGCCACCGGATCCAACCGGTCCAATCTGATGATGAGGCTTGTTCCCATTGGCGAGCGCGACCGGTCCGTTTTCGAGATTGCTGATGACCTGCGGCAACAGCTCGATCAGATCGCGGAGATCGTGACGTACCAGGTGTCAACTTCCAGTTCCATGTTTGGAGGAACCACTAATACGGTAGATATTGAAATTTTCGGGTATGATTTCAATGAGACCAACCGGCTGGCCGACGAGATCAGGGACCGGGTCCGCACGATCAAAGGTGCCTCGGAGGTCACCTTAAGCCGGGAAAAGGACAGGCCTGAGCTACAGGTGGTCCTTGACCGCGAGAAACTTGCCCTGAACGGCCTCAACAGCGCCATGGTCTCCACCTTTATCCGGAACAGGGTGGATGGCCTGACCGCTTCCGTATTCCGCGAAGAAGGAGATGAGTATGATATCGATTTGCGCTTTGAGGAGGACTACCGGAATTCAATCACCGACCTTCAGGAGATCACCATCATCAATCCATCGGGCCATAAGATCAAATTGAGCGAGCTGGGGCAGGTGAAGGAATACTGGTCGCCACCAAACATAGAGCATAAGCGCAGAGAGAGGATCGCCAGGGTTTCCGTCAAACCGGTGGGCGTATCCCTGGGAGAGCTGGCCAACCGGATCAGGGAGGAGATGAAGGGTGTGGAGGTGCCGCCGGAGATCATGATCAATGTGGGCGGAGCCTATGAGGATCAGATGGAGGGATTCCAGGACATCGGGCTGCTGATGGTCGTGAGCCTCATCCTGGTGTTCATCGTGATGGCATCGCAGTTTGAGTCGTTTGCCATGCCATTCGTGATCATGTTCTCGATTCCTTTCGCGTTTACGGGGGTGGTCCTGATCTTGTTCCTGACCGGCACCACGTTAAGCCTGATCGCAGCCCTGGGAGCCGTATTGCTGATCGGTATCGTGGTCAAGAACGGAATTGTGCTGGTGGACTTCATCAACCTGATGCGCGACAGGGGTTACGAACTGTACGAAGCCATCGAGCGTGCAGGCCGCTCGCGTCTGCGCCCGGTGCTGATGACGGCAGGAACTACTATCCTGGGTATGCTGCCCCTGGCCCTGAGCAAAGGCGAAGGCTCTGAGATCTGGTCACCCATGGGCATCACGGTTATCGGAGGACTGGTATTTTCCACGATCGTCACCATGGTCATCGTCCCGGTCATGTATGCCATCCTGGCCCGCAGAGGCGAACGCGACAAAAAGACAAAGCTCCGCAAGCGCTTCATCTTCCTTGATCAATAAATTACCTTCTAATTGTCCGTAGGACATCAACTATTGTAGAATGAAAGCAATTTTTATCATATTTAACCAGGCCCATACCGAAAGGTTGGAGTATGTGTTCGACCGGTTGGGGATCAGGGGCTATACGTGGTGGCAGGAAGTTCAGGGCAGGGGCAGTGAGACCGGCGAACCCCGGCTGGGAACCCATACCTGGCCGGAAATGAATTCGGCAGCCATCACTGTTATACCGGACGAACAGGTGGAGATCCTTCTGGAAGATATCCGGAAAATAGATGAGGTGAACCGCGAGGTAGGGATCAGGGCGTTTGTGTGGGAGGTAATGAAAACAGTGTGATACATCATCACACTGTTTTCAGCTATCAGATTAACCGATTGAGCGATATTTAATTTTTGAGCAGATCTCCGCTCCGACGGGGCCTTAATCCCCGGAGACTATTTCTTTTTAGGGATGATATTAATCACCATTACCTGATCACTGCCGGTAAATGATACGCCATCTGTGGTTACTCCTTCCAGGGTCAGCGTATTGTATCCGCCTATGATCAGACCCGGTAATCCAACGATGTCACCAATGACGAATTTGGCCACGAAGTTCCCCTGGTTATCAGATTTCGACCAGGAGATTTCCACTCCATTCATGGTAACTGAAGCAGCATCTACCAGGGAGTAAGCAATGTCGGTATGAACCGTCACCCATTCACCCTGGTTCTGCAGGTTCAGGGTACTCGGAGAAACCTGAATGTCAATGATTTCCTGCGAATGACCGATGAACGGCAGCGAAAGCAGTAAACCAGCCACTACAAAGGCAAATCCCGTTTTGATCAATGTGTTCATTTTTGTACGTGTTAGGTTAATAATTTAAATGTGTTATCAGGGTGAATCACTTTTTCCATGGACCAAAAATATATGATAAGAATAGACAGATCGTTATGCTATTTATTGAAAAGATAACAAGATTTACAACTATTGTTTAATTTTATAACCTCAATCCATCCCGCATTCTCACCCCATGATGTGAGAATCAGGTATCCTGGATTGAAATCACAAAGCAATAACGAATCAATTGAAACGTATGAAAATGAAAAAAAACCTGACCATTATCGCAGTTTCAGTAATGATGGTCATTGCCGGATGCGGAGGAAACCCCAATCCCAAAAACATTCCTCAGGATGGTGGCACTCAAACCGAACAGGTATCCGAAGAGCTGGAGACGGCTGTTGACTCGGTCGCTGTTGCCATGGATAGCGCAAAACAGGCCATTGAGGAGTCGACCGATCAATTGAATCAATTATTAAACGATCTTAACAAGTAAAAAAATGAAAAGAGTTAGTTTCACCCCATTATGGTATTTTATTATAGCTTGCTTTCTGGTCACATTAAATTCGGGTGTGCTGGCGCAGCAGACCTCGACCTCTGTCCAGACGAAAGAGAAGACAACCGGCCAGCAGAAACCCAGGCTTCAGGTGGACACTGTCAAAAGCAAACCTACCGTAAAGCCAGTACCCGGAGCACAGAAAGATAAGGTTCCAGCGCCACAACAAAAAGGCACAACGCAGGATGACCGGCAGAAGAACACGCAAAAGACCTGGGAGGATGACCAGACAACCGGCACAAAGGAATCACCCAGGCCAAAGGATGAAATCGACGTGAAAGGTGAGAAAACACCTCCGCAGAAGGATGCCACGGATATGAAGGGAGAGGGTAAGGAGCCCGCACATTATGAACACCGTGTTGAAAAAGATCAGCAGGGGCATGCCTATGGGAAAGACAAAGGCGGTTTGGAGGGAAAAGAATTTGGCCAGGAAAGAGCCGAACAGGCAAAAATGAACCGTGAAACCAAGAGCAAAGAGCTGAATGAATCCATCCTGGAGGGAGAGCAGAAAGTGAAAGAAGCCCGGGAGAGGATCGAGGTTGCCAAGGTGCAACTCGAAAAGGACAAGCAGATGGGCAGGATATCCGAACAGGTCTTCCAGGAAAGGAAAGAAAAGATCTCCAAAGCGGAACAGGCAGTCAGCGACCTTGAGTACAGTCTTTACATGGGTAAGAAAGCCATTTCCCGATAATCATAAATCCATTCTATGATCTCAGTTTCCCGCCGCCTCAATGAAGACTGGACAGCGGTCATCATTGGTTTTGTCATCATTTTTCTTGCCGTTCTCCTGTTCCAGTACATGCCTGCATTGCCCATGTTCTACGGGTCGAAGGAAAAATGGATGTCGGTGGATTTCTTTCACGGATTTTTCACCAGCCTGAATCAGGTAAAATTGCTGTATCTGTTTGCATTTCTTACCGTGATAGCCTTCCTGGGATCGCTGATCCTTCGCAGGACCACGTGGAAATTCATCCTGTCGTTCTGGGTGATCTTCTCCCTGGCGATGGCGGCACAGATGATCGCTGCGCATACCTCGGTCAAGTCCCTTAATATTGAAACCGTCTTTTTCTCCGTGCTGATCGGCCTTTTGATCAGCAATACGGTGAAAACCCCCGGATGGCTCAAGCCGGCCATCCAGAGCGAATTCTATATCAAGATCGGGCTGGTGCTGCTGGGTACTTCCGTTCTCTTCAGCAACATCATGAAGGCCGGGGCACTGGGACTCATTCAGGCGCTGGTCGTGGTGACCGCCATCTGGTATGTGGCGTTCTGGATCGCAAGGCGGTACAGGATCGATGATGAGATGTCGACCATGCTGGCAAGCGCGGTTTCGATCTGCGGCGTTTCGGCAGCCATCGCCACCTGCGGAGCCATAAAAGGCGACAGCAGGAAATTATCCTATGTGATCTCGCTGGTGCTGATCGTGGCCATACCCATGATGATCCTGATGCCCTACCTGGCGAAGTGGATGGGGCTTTCCCAGGAAGTGGCCGGCGCATGGATCGGAGGCACGATCGATACCACCGGCGCCGTGGTGGCCTCCGGTACGATCATCGGCGAAACGGCACAGAAATACGCGGTGATCATTAAATCGGCGCAGAATGTCCTGCTGGGCATCGCTGCCTTCATCATCTCCATCTACTGGACCTATTCAGGCAAAGGGAACCAGGCTGCCGGGAAACCATCGGCACGGATCATCTGGGAACGATTCCCGAAATTTGTCCTTGGCTTCCTTCTTGCTTCTCTACTGTTTTCTGTCGCCATTGATCATGAGGCTTTCACAAAAGCTGGCAGCATGCTCAAGGGCTATCAGAACATCTGGTTCAGCATTGCCTTTGTGTGCATCGGGCTGGAGACGAAATTTGCCGATATCTTTCATTTTGAAAACCGCAAACCACTGGTGGCGTTCCTGCTGGCACAGACGATCAATATTTTGCTGACCCTGGGGATAGCGTATCTGCTGTTTCATTGATACACAAAGATAAATCCCAAAATCCAGGATCCAAATTCCAAACAAATTCTAAAATCCAAATTCCAATAGAAAAAACAAAAAGATGGAAAGGCAGGCGCGATGGACGGACCGGTATGTAGTGGGGTGGCATGATTCTGATTTTCGCGGGAAGGTACATCCTGCTTCTGTTTGCAGGTTTTTGATGGAGACGGCTGGAAATCATGCGGGGCATCTTCAGTTTGGCTACCAGGAGGCTGTTCAGCGCAAAGAAATCTGGGTGATCGTACAACTGATCGTTAAACTGAATACCTGGCCAGCCTACACGGACGAGATCCTTATCGAAACCTGGCCCATGGGAGCCGAGGGATTTTATGCCTTCCGGGAGTTCAGGATCCTAGATGCGGGCAGAAAAGAAGCCGGGGCCGCTTCTTCCAGGTGGATGGTGATCAACGCGGAAACACGCAGGCCGCAGCCCATGGAGATCATTCGTCACTCCATGCATCTGATCATCCCCGAACCCGCACTTCCGGAACGCACCACACGGATCCCTGCACCCTCCGAACCCCTGATCCGGACGATCCACAGGGTTGCATACAGCGAGATCGACCTGAGCGGGCACGTCAACAACGCCCGGTATGTGGAATGGGGACTAAACGCCATCCCACTGGAGTGGCACAGGGATTATCAGCTGAGGCTTTTCCAGGTCAATTACCTTTCCGAGGTTCTCTACGGGGATACCATCGGGATCGTCCATGATCAGGATCACCGCTTGCTGGAAGGGATCAGGGAAAGCGACGGTAAGAGTGTGTTTAAGATGATGATGGAATGGAAAAAAGATGAGTCTCTCCAATAAACTCAGTATTTCTCATAGTTTATCTTCGGTCCGAAGCTGAAGCGCAGGAATCCAAAGCACAGTGAGACATTCGGATTATCCTGTGAGATCCAGGTCAGCAGGTCGCGGGTCGCCACTCCCAATGACCATGAGCGTTTTTCATTGTTCACAGGAATGAACGTGATGCCAAAGGGTATGTTCGCCCCGAAACCTCCTCCTGCCAGAATGCCGGCGGATAATTGCAACCATGGGATAGGATCATAGTGGGCTCCCATGCCAAAAATGGGTGCATCAAACCTTCCGGGAACGTGACCGCCAAGAGGAATATAAATGTCGGCGCCCACCTCAATCTGATCCATGATCCGGTAGCTTCCGCCCCCACGCAGGTGAATGGGTAGCTTTACATTTTTAGTCTTAATCCCCTCCCATTCATTGGGATCGTCAGGTGCATTGTCAGTAACGATCAGTTCCCCCTGCTCAAAGATGTTGTAATTGTTGATCCCATCGGTTTCGCATTTGTACACCTTGACATCATTTCCTTTATACACGTTCCCATCCCAGTAGATGCTTCCGATATCATTCAAAGAGACCGCTACCTTCAGATCTCTATAACGGAAAGTGGTTCCAAAGTCATAACCAAAACCATGGCCCACTTTTTTCAATCCCTCTCCTGTAACTGCCGAAGGCGTAGGCGTTCCGTAATCCACATCATAGAAAGGACTGAGGGCCGAGAACGCGGAGAGCGCACCATTTTCATTTTGATAATATTGGACGCCTCCATAGCCGATTATGTACTTGATGCCCATTCCTCCGTACAGGACGATGTCATCTTCAATCTCCCAGAGCTTCCGGGCATAACCCATACTAAACTCCAGCGTCAGCAGATGATGTTGGTCGGTGCCCTTGTAGACCGTTGAAGCATAAGCGGGATTGGTGGAGTAGCCATACTCCTCGGTTTGATTGAATGCATCGAAATAAGGATCATCGTATCCGCGGAACAGAAAACTGGCTGCGTTGTCATTCAGTATGGAGCTCCAGAAGAGCCGTTGCCTGATGTTGAAAGCAATGCCACCAAACCGTTCATCCTGATAGGAGAAGCCAAACAACATACCGTCAGCCACCCCCATCAGACGACCGTCCGTAAATTTGTCGACCGCCGTCTTTTTTTCGCTCTCCGTATCAATCCAATCTTCGTTGCTGAACAGGTCATGAAAGACCTCCCCCCTGGTCAGCGGTTCAGAATAGATGGAAGCGGTTACCTCTGCAAATCCGATGTTCATTTTATGGTCGTTACGTGTCCATGCCAGGTTGGCCGGATTCACACCAAGGCACTGATAGTCGGAAAGGAAGGTCATATTGTAGGCACCACCCGTGGCACTGAAAGCACTGATCTCAGTCTGGGCAAAGAGAACACCGTACGAAAAAGAACATATCAAACTGAAAATGAGTAGTTTTTTCATCGTATACAATTTTGGATTTGGCATAGGAAATTCAAAAAACGGATGGAAAAATACTTAATTTTTTTACACCATATTAAAAAGACTTAAAACCCGCCGGCAATTTTCCGGATATCGCACACAAGACATACATATCCATGGTGGTTTGTGCTATCCCATAAATCTGAAATCCTAAACTACTGAATACTGAATCAGAAATTGAACACCTTTGTCAATTCGTTCTGGAGTTCCCTCAGCGTAATGGGTTTTGCAAGGATGATCTTCTGCCTGTCGAGCAGGAACATGGTAGGGGTGGCGTAGATGTTGAAGTCAATGGCAGGCTTGCTGCCCCATCCTTTCAGGTCGCAGGCATTCATCCACGGGTACTTTCCTTCCTTCAGCGCTTTCCGGTAAGCTTCGTTATCGTTGTCGATGGAGATGGCCAGCATTTCCAGCCTTGGCCGGTATTTTTGGTAGATGTCCTTAAGCTGGGGCAGGAGTTCCGAACAGTGCGGGCACCAGCTTGCCCAGAAGATGATCAGCACGTAATCGTTTGAGAATTGTTGCAGATCGATCATTTTTCCGGTCGTATCCGGCACGGAAACCCCCGGGGCTGCCTTGCCCACCGACAGGTTCTGGTAATTCTTCAGCCGCTTCATCACCTCGCTGTCGATGTTCTCGTTCTCGCAGCCTTCTTCCAGGGCGTAGGTGGTGGAGATGTGATCCAGCACTTTGTCGAAGTGATATTTTTCGAAGCCCTTGACAAGGTATTCCAGCATGAAACGATAAACCGTCTCCTCTGCCATGGCATGACCAAGCATCACGTCCACGGCCCCGATAAAGGAGGCCTCCAGCTGTTCCTGGGTGAACTGCCGGTTGCCGTAAAGCGATAGGTAATCGATCGCCAGGTTAGTATACACCGTACTTCGGAGCAGATTGGTGTCTGTCATGTCGACCAGCGACCAGTAGTTCGCCCTGAGGTACTGGATACGTTCCTCAGGAGTGAGCTCTGCCTTCAGATAAGGCTTCCGCTGCGCTTTCAGCACCCTTGTCACGTAAAGGGAGGGAAATTCCCTGGCAATGCTGTCGATATAATGTTCAGGGATCAGCTGTGCCGAGTGGTACTGTTGCCTGATCTGTCCATAAAAAGCATCATCACGGGGATAATAGTCGATCAGCGTGGTGAGCAGGTCCAGCTTGAGCCTGTTTTGACCCGCCAGCCTGAGGAAATCATAATAGATCCGGTTTTCTTCAGAAGCAAGGATCCGGAGGCTGTCGAAGGACTCCTCAAAGTCGGTACGGAAACTGACATTCTCCTTGTTCAGGATCAGATCCACATAATGGTCTTTTTTCAGGATGATGCGGTAATACCCCGGAAGAAGGGCATCCGTATAGGATATGCGGATGTGGCCACCCGGCATGACCAGCGCTGAATCGAACACATGGATCTGCTCACCGTAAAAAGAGGCCAGCAGCACTCTGGATTCGGAAAGATGAGCTACCTCGCCGGTGATCTGGAAAGTTTGCTGGGAATGGCCTGAAAGGGCGAATAAAAGGATGATGAAAGCAAGATATGATTTCATACGATATGGGTTCATGGGAGACAAAAATACGAAAAACCAGCCATTGTTCTATCCGGTTACCTGGTTCAAATATCCCCTGAAGATGATGTATTTTAAAATATTCATGTATATTAGCAACCTCATCTTAATTCGTTGTTATGAAAAGAGTTACTGTTTTTGTACTGTTTGTGACCGGTATCTTGATGACTTCCAATCCGTTGAGGAGTCAGCCAGTTGGTTCTGACGATATTCTGGGTTTCTGGCTCAATGAGGAAAAGGATGCAAAAATTGAGATCACCAATGTCAATGGAAAGTATTTTGGAAAAGTAGTCTGGTTAAAGGAGCCCAATGAAACAGACGGGCGCCCCAAGGTGGATGACCAGAATCCGGAATCTTCATTGCAGAACCGTCCGATCATCGGGCTGGAGCTTTTGAAGAATTTTGTCTTTGATGAGGATGAATGGAACAGCGGGACGATCTACGATCCTGACAATGGGAAGACTTACAAATGTACGATCAAGAAAGGATCGTCAACCCTGCTGAACATCAGGGGTTACATTGGCAAAGAGTGGATGGGGCTGGGCAGGACAACGGTGTGGACCAGGCCCGTATAGAAGGTGGCACGCAGGTTCCCCTGCACCTTACTTTTCGCCGAAGCTGAACCGCAGTATCCCGAAGCACAGGGCCACATTCGGATCGACATCGGTGAACCAGGTGATCAGATCGCCGGTGCCCAATCCCATTGACCAGGTGCTTTTTTTAGTATTGACAGGGATAAAGGTGACGCCCAGGGGCACGTTCACTCCAAAAGTGCCTCCTGAGACCATACCGATCGAGAGCTGGATCCAATCGGCAGGGTCGTACCGGGTACCCAGGCCGACGATCACCTCATCATAATATCCGGGGACCTTATTCCCAAGGGGCATGTAAAGATCCAATCCCACTTCCAGCCCTTCCATGATGAGATAGCTGATTCCTGCCCGCAGGTTCATGGGCAGCCTGACCTTTTTGTTCTCCAGTCCTGTCCATTCATTGGGATCATCAGGATGATTATCGGAAACGATCAGTTCCCCCTGTTCAAAGATGTTATAGTTGTTCATTCCATCTGTCTCAATGCTGTACACGCGCACGTCATTGCCCTGGTACACATTGCCGTCCCAGTTGATGCTGCCGATATCATTGACGGCCAGTGCCACCTTCAGATCCCTGTACTGGAAAGTGGTTCCGATATCGAAGCCGAATCCGGAGCCCACCTTTTTCAGGCCACTGCCTGTCACAGCCGAAGGAGTCGGCTCGCCGTAGTCGACATCGTATGCGGGGCTGAGCGCCGACCACCCGATCAGTTCCCCGGCTACATTCTGGTAATATTGCACACCGGCATATCCAAGGATATATTTAACATTAAAACCGCCATACAAGAACATTACATTCCCAAGTTGAAGAAGTTCCCGGCCGTATCCCAGGTTGAACTCCCTGATGTGAAACATTTGCTGGTCAGTACCCCGGTAGACAACGGATGCATATTGCGAATTGGATGAAATCCCCTCAATGGTATCCCCGTACAGATTTGTAATTTTCTGATCGAAATAGGGATCCCTCCATCCCGTGAACAGGAAACTGGCAGCTTTATCGTTCAACACGGAATTCCACATGAGCCTTTCCCTGATGTTAAAAGCGATGCCGCCTATTTTATCATCCTGATAGGAGAATCCGGCCCAGGTCCAGGCACCAACTCCCAGCAACCGTGCATCCGTAAACTTGCTGGCGGCGTCTTTTTTCCCCTGGAGATCCAGCCAGTCGTCGTTATTGAACAGATCGTTGAACACTTCCTTTCTTGTCAGAGGTTCCGAGTACAGATAAACGGTCCCTTCCATCAGGCCAAGGTTCATTTTGTGATCGTTACGTGTCCACCCCAGGTTGGCAGGATTCACACCCAGACATTGATAATCCGTAAGAGAAGTTGCACTGTATCCACCTCCCGTGGCATTAAATGCACTGATCTCAGTCTGGGCAGAAAGCACACAGAATGAGAAAGCGAACAATGAACAAAGAAGTAATCTTTTCATTTTGATAAAATTTTTTATTTTGATAGGTCAACTGTAAGAAAGAAGGGGCAAGATACTAAATTTTATTGGTACTGCACTATTAAGACTCCAAATGACTGACCGTCCCAAAGGAGTGAAAAATTGAGCAGGACATACTGCACATTGAAGTTCTGCGTTATACTGATATCCATCATTTCAAGACATCTGCACAGCTACCCTTAAGCAAAAGATCAAAAAAATTGATTATCAGTTGGTAACCAATTCATTTTAGAATTCGTATAAATTATCGGAAAACGACTATCTTTGCCATCTTTTTCATTGTGAGATAATTGGTTGGTCTGATTTTTGATAGAAAGGGCCTCCTTCATTTTGAGGTCTTTTTTTTTAACTAAAACACTGACCAACAATTTGTTGAACGAATTCTAAACGAATGTCAAGCAACAGAAAATCAGAGTTTCTTCGGTCTTTTATATGGTTTCTGATCATTTTGATTTTTTCGGCCTGTTCGAGTCCGCAACGGAGTGAACTGGCCAAGGAGATGAGCCTGCGAAATAATTCCAGGATAACGGATGCGATCGTGGCACGCGGGAAGCTGATCGCACTGACCAATTATGGCTCCACGAGCTATTTCCTTTACAGGGGTCAGCCTATGGGGTATCAGTATGATCTTTTGCAATCGTTTGCAGGATATCTTGGAGTAGACCTTGAAATTGTCGTGAACAACAGCATTGAGGGTGCTTTTCAGGACCTTCAGACCGGTAAGTGCGATTTGATCGCACTTGACATGGCCGTCACCAAGGACAGGAAGAAGATTGTGGACTTTTCCGATCCGATCAGCCAGACACGCCAGGTGCTGGTGCAGCGCAAACCCGATAACTGGCGGAAGATCAAGACATGGGATGAAGTGGAAAGTCATCTGGTCCGTAACCAGATCAACCTGGGAGGCAAGATCCTTCATGTTCAGAAAAATACTTTTGCGGTGGAGCGCCTGCAAACCCTCCAACAGGAGATCGGAGATACCATTTATATTGTGGAAGAACCGGAAAAAACGGCGGAGGATCTCATCAAAATGGTGGCCGAAGGGGATATCGACTACACAGTATGCGACGAACACATTGCCCTGATCAACCAGCATTTCTATCCCGACATTGATATCAGCACCCCGGTAAGTTTTCCTCAGAACGTTGCCTGGGCTGTACGGAAAGGATCTTCTTCCCTGCAAAATGCGATCAACGCATGGCTGGACGAGAACAACCGCAACAACATGAACCAGCTCGTGTACAGGAAATATTTTGTCAACCCGGTCTACTCACCTCAATCGCGAAGCAGCCAGCGGCCTTCGGGCGGCAAGGGGACTATTTCCGTGTACGATGATCTCATCAAGGAACAGAGCTCCCTGTTGAACTGGGACTGGCGGCTTCTGGCTTCGCTGATCTACCAGGAATCCATGTTCGATCCCACGGTCCGCAGCTGGAGGGGAGCCTTTGGATTGATGCAGCTCATGCCCGAAACAGCCAGGAAATTCGGCGTTGATTCCACCTCCTCACCCCAGGAAAATATTGTGGCAGGCGTGAAGTTCCTGAAGATCCTTGATAATCAGCTGAGAAAAAAGGTATCCGATGATATGGAGCGCATCAAATTCGTGCTGGCGGCATATAACGTAGGCATTGCCCATATCCTTGATGCCATGCGGCTTGCCGAGAAATACGGCAAGGATCCGTCAGTGTGGACCGACAATGTGGACTATTTCATCCTGAATAAATCCAATCCGGAATATTACACGGATACCGTGGTCCGTTATGGTTACGCAAGGGGCGAGGAACCGTACCGGTTCGTAGGGGAGATCCTCCAGAGGTATGAAACGTACCGGGGGGCCGGGAATTAGCTGCAAGCTTCACGTTACAAGCTTCAAGCTGCGAGCTTGAAATGCAGGAGTTCATCCTACATTCTACATACTTCATCCTAAATACTTCATAATCACAAATCCTTCGCCGTCCTTATCTGTCGGCAAACTTCCATGACCACCTCTTCGATGGGTGTATATTGAAACGGCAGGACGCGGGTTATCTTTTCACCGCTGTAATAGGTTCTTTCACGTGCACTACGCGCGACCGCTTTCTTGATAAAAGGATCGTTTCCGGTGAGAAGGCTCCTGATGTGATCAAGACGCCAGGCAGCTTCCAGGACGGCCACCGGTATTCGGATGGATGGCCGGGGCCTTCCCAGGGCCAAGGCGACCATCTCTGTCAAACGCCTGTAGGATACATTTTCTGCATTCAGGATGAACCGCTCCCCCGAGATATTGCTTTCCATCAGCATGATCATTGCACGGGTCACATCCCTGACGCCAACCATTCCTGTGATTCCGGAGGTGTATAAGCGGGTCATCCTGCTCAGGGAAGGAATCAGCCGGCCGCTGTCGCGCCGGGGATCCCCGTAACCCAGGATCACTCCGGGATTCACAATGACGGCGTTCAAACCCTCGGCGATCCCCCTCCATACCTCCCTTTCCGATTCGATCTTGCTGACTGCGTACGGCACCTGGTTCCTCACGGATTTCCAGGGCGACTCTTCGGTAATGACTTCCTTTTGAATGTTCCTGGCAATGCTCGTCACTGAGCTGACATGGCACAGCTTGCGTATATTGTTCTGCAGGGCCGCGTTCACGATATTTGCCGTCCCCTGCTGGTTATTGATGATCAGTTCCTCCGCATGACGGGTGCTGAATGTCAGGATCGCCGCGGTGTGATAGACATCGGTCACGCCCGCCATCGCCTCTGCCAGGAATCCGATATCCAGGATGTCACCCTTGACCCACCGGATCGCCTCGAACTGCTTCAGCGTCTTATCTGCATGAAGATCGAACACATCCCTGACCCTCTCTTTCTGCTCTTCTTTCCTGTACAGCGCCCTGACGGTAAATCCTTTTTGAATCAGATCAATCAGAAGATTAGATCCTACCAGACCGGTGCTTCCTGTTACAAGAATCATAGGCGTATTTTTAGATAAAAATACGCAAATCCCAAATTCCAGTACCCAAATTCCAAACAAATCCCAAGATCCCAATTACAACTACAGGCGTTTGGAATTTGTATACTGGAATTTGTTTGGTTTTTGGATCTTGTGATTTGGATTTTATTAAGTGTCAAATTCGTTATTTTTGTCCCTAAATTGAAACACATGAACTTCATAGAGGAACTCCGGTGGAGGGGCATGATCCACGACCTGATGCCGGGAACGGAAGAACAGCTATCCAGGGAAATGACCGCGGCATACATCGGCTTTGACCCTACGGCCGATTCGCTTCATATTGGCAACCTGCTGCCCATCATGCTGCTGGTCCATTTACAGCGGTACGGACATAAGCCCATCGTGCTGGTGGGAGGAGCGACCGGTATGGTGGGCGATCCTTCCGGAAAAACGGAAGAACGGAAACTCCTGAGTATAGAACAGATCCAGTATAACCTGAACGGCCAGAAAAAACAGCTGATGAAGTTCCTCAACTTTGAGACCGGGAACAACAGGGCAGAGATCGTCAACAATTTTGACTGGTTCAGGGATTATTCTTTCCTGGACTTCATCCGCGACGTGGGCAAGCACATCACGGTGAATTACATGATGTCGAAAGAGTCGGTAAAGAAACGCCTGGAAACGGGCATGTCGTTCACCGAATTCAGCTACCAGCTGGTGCAGGGGTACGATTTTTACTGGCTGTACAGAAACATGAACTGTAAGCTCCAGATGGGCGGCTCTGACCAGTGGGGGAACATTGTTACGGGAACAGAGCTGATCCGCCGGATGTATTTTGATCTGGAAGGCAGCGAGGCCAGTGCGTATGCGCTCACCTGCCCTCTGGTCACCAAAGCCGACGGCAGTAAATTCGGCAAGAGCGAAGGAGGAAATATCTGGCTCGATCCGGCGAAAACCTCACCTTACCTCTTCTATCAGTACTGGCTCAACCTTTCCGATGAGGATGCAGCACACTTTATCCGTTTGTTCACCCTGTTTTCACAGGAGGAGATCGGTCAGCTCACCCTGGAGCATCAGAACGCGCCACATTTACGGATCCTGCAAAAAGCCCTGGCAAAGGATGTGACCCTCAGGGTTCACTCCGAACAGGACTACAACATGGTGGTAGAGGCATCCTCCATTCTGTTCGGACAGGGCACCACCGCAATGCTGCATAATCTCCCTGAAGATATGCTTCTCGCCGTTTTTGAGGGAGTGCCGCAGTCGGAAGTGAACCGGCAGATCATTGCTGAAGGTATCGGGATCGTTGATTTTCTGACTGAACACACGGGCATATTCCCTTCCAAGGGAGAGGCGCGGCGTACGCTGAAGGAGAATGCCGTGTCGGTCAATAAGGAAAAAGTGTCCGAAGAGTTCACCGTTGATGGCAAATGCCTGCTGAACGACAGGTACATCCTGGTGCAAAAGGGGAAAAAGAACTATTACCTTGTTAAAACAAGGTGATATACGATTGACCGATTAACCGATATTTGATTTGGGATTTGATTTGGGATATAAATCAGATATCGGATATCGGTTAATCCGTTAATCAGAAATCTTCTCCCACACCGTGCCTTCTTTTGTATCCTTCACATTGATCTTCAGGCGTGCCAGTTCTTTTCGTATCATATCCGCTGTTTCCCAGTCCTTTTTCCCGCGGGCCCTTTCCCGTAGTTGCAGCAGGGTCTCCATCAGACCGCTGACGAGGTCGGATGGCTGATCCTGCTCCTCATGTTTTAATCCAAGCACGTCGGTAACGAATGTCAGAAAGCTTTTTTTGAAATGTGAAAGATCTTCCACAGAGAGGGTTTCCGTACCTGCACCGATCAGGTTGGCCATGTGCAGTCCATCGAACAGCTGGGCGATGAGCACCGGGCTGTTGAAGTCGTCGTTCATGGCCTCATAGCATTTATCTTCCCATTCGTGTACGTTCACGGACGAGTGATCCGAGGGTTTCAGCTTTTCAAGTGCATCCATGCCTGCCAGCAGCCGTTTCAATCCTTTTCCGGCTGCCTGCAGTGCGTCGTTGGAAAAATCCAGGGTACTGCGGTAATGGGCCTGGAGGACGAAAAACCGGATGGTCATCGGGGAATAGGGTTGGTCCAGCAGGGGATGGTTGCCGGTGAAGACATCGTCGAGGCTGATGGCATTGCCCAGGGATTTGCCCATTTTCTGGCCGTTCAGGGTGACCATGTTGTTGTGCAGCCAGACCCTGACATGTTCCGAGCCATAGGCAGCTACGCTTTGAGCTATTTCCGACTCATGGTGGGGAAAGATCAGGTCCATTCCGCCACCGTGAATGTCGAAGGGAATCCCGAGGTATTTTGCTCCCATCACGGAGCATTCCAGGTGCCAGCCGGGGAAGCCGTCGCTCCAGGGGGAGGGCCAGCGCATGATATGTTCGGGACTGGCTTTTTTCCAGAGGGCAAAGTCGGCCGGAAAATGCTTTTCCTCCTGTCCTTCCAGTTCCCGCGTATCGGTGAGCAGGTCGTCGATGCGGCGGCCCGACAATTTGCCGTAATCATGATGCTGGCTGTAGGCCAGTACGTCGAAATAGACCGATCCGTTCGATACATAGGCGAATCCGTTCTTCAGGATCCGTTCGATGGTGGCGATCTGGTCGATGATGTGTCCTGAGGCCACCGGCTCGATACCGGGCGGGAGGGTATTGAGCTGATCCATGTTGCGGTGGTAGCGGTTCATGTAGAACTGAGCCACCTCCATGGGTTCCAGCTGTTCGAGACGGGCCTTTTTGGCGATCTTGTCCTCTCCCTCGTCCAGGTCATGCTCCAGGTGTCCCACGTCGGTGATGTTGCGTACATACCGTACCCTGTAGCCCAGGTGCAGCAGGTAGCGGTAGACCATGTCGAAGGTGATGGCGGGGCGGGAATGGCCCAGGTGGGCATCGCCGTATACGGTGGGCCCGCACACGTACATTCCGACAAAAGGAGGATTTTGCGGGAGGAAAGCCTCCTTGCGGCGGGAGAGGGTGTTGTATAGGAAAAGAGTGTGTTGCATAGTTACAAAAATAAGAAGATATCTGATTAACGATTAACAGATATTTGATATCTGATTTATTTGGGAATTATTATTGGATATTTTGTTAATTGAAAAAAAACGAATTATGAATGGTACGTTTTGGGGCATTTCGGGATTAACAAATAAATGGTGGTTATGACACGACAGGAACTTGAGGAGAGACTGATCGATTTTGCTGCAACTGTATACCAGGTTGCCAGACTTTTGTCAAGGGAAAATGAAGGATATTATTATAAAGATCAGATCATAAGGTCGTCGGCCTCCGGAGCTTTAAATTATGGCGAAGCTCTTAGTGCAGAATCATCCCGGGATTTTATCCATAAAATCAAAATAATTTTAAAGGAGTTGCGCGAAACGCATGTCGCATTAAGGATCATTAAAAGAATCCGGATATGCTCAAATGAAGACCTTCTGATAAAAACTATCCGTGAAACGAATGAACTGATTTCTATTTTTGTCAGAACAATCCAGACCGCTCATAAAAATCAGCAAAAGTGATTTCAGATTAACTGATTAACCGATATCTGATATATGATTTAAATTCCAAATCCAATTCCAAATCCAATCCCAAATCAAATATCGGTTAATCATTTAATCTTATATCATTCCCAGTTCTTTCCCCACCTTCACGAACGCCGCGATGGCCTTGTCGATATGGTGCATGTCGTGGCCCGCGGAGATCTGGACGCGGATGCGGTCCTTGCCCCTGGGCACCACCGGGAAGGAGAAGGCGATCACGTAGATCCCCTCGTCGAGCATCCTGTTGGCAAAGGTCACGGCCAGCTTGGCGCTGTCGGGGTATTTGCCGAACATGATCGGTACGATGGGATGGTCACCGGCGACGATATCGAATCCGGCTTCGGTCATTTTCTGCCGGAAATATTTCGTATTGACCTCCAGCTTGTCGCGCAGTGCAGTGGTGGAGGAGAGCATGTCGAGCACCTGGATGGTTCCGCGCACCACGGAAGGGGCGACGGTGTTGGAGAACAGGTACGGGCGCGCCTTGTTGCGCATCCATGAGATGATCTCCCTGCTGCTGGAGATGCAACCCCCGGAAGCTCCCCCGAGGGCCTTTCCGAAGGTGGTGCTGATGATGTCGACGCGGCCCATGACGCCACGGTACTCATGCGTGCCGCGGCCGGTCTTTCCCATGAATCCCGAGGAGTGGCTGTCGTCGACCATGACCAGCGCATCGTATTTTTCGGCCAGATCGCAGATCTCTTTCAGGCGGGCCACATCGCCGTCCATGCTGAAGGCTCCGTCGGTGGCGATCATGCGGAAGCGGCAGTTCTGCGCCTCTTTCAGGCATCGTTCAAGGCCTTTGGCCATCTTGCCCGTGGCCGGATCTTCCTCTTCCACATCCCGCATGTCGCTGTGCTTGTAGATCCAGCGCTGTGCCTTGCAGAGCCGTATGCCATCGATGATGGAGGCATGGTTGAGCGCATCGGTGATGATCGCATCCTGCTCGCCCAGCAACGGCTCGAATACCGCACCATTGGCATCAAAGCAGGAAGAGAACAGGATCGTGTCTTCCATCCCCAGGAATTCGGAGACCTTTTTTTCCAGATCCTTGTGTATATCCTGTGTTCCGCAGATGAAACGAACCGACGACAGTCCATAACCGCGGTCCTCAATGCCGCTGTGCGCCGCCTGGATCACCTCCGGATGAGAAGAGAGGCCCAGGTAGTTGTTGGCGCAAAAGTTCAGGCATTTCCTGCCTTTTACCACGATCTCGGCGCCCTGCTCGCTTTCAATGATCCGCTCGTGTTTGTAGAGACCGGCTTCTTCGATCTTGGCCAGCTCTTCGCGGAGATAGTCCTTCATTTTTCCGTACATAACCGTATTACATTTAATGTTATTGAATTAACAAATTGGGCGCAAAGATACTGTTTTTGAACTAATAATAATGAACAATAGAACAGGGAAGTCGAAGTTTAATTCAAATTTTGAACGTAAATCAGATTTGAGCTTATCATTGACCTTTAACCTAAATTTCTCTGTTCTACTGTTCATTATTGGAAGTTTGTTCCGCTTTTTCAGAAAAATAATTATGATAGATAGGGTCACAAAATACGCTAAAAAGGATTAACAATCAAAAATGAAATACAAATTTGACCTTGAAGACAGGCTCATAAATTTTGTGGTGAATATCAAAACCATAATTGATAGCCTGCCGGGGGATAAATTCAGCAGCAATCTTTATGCTCAGATAAGCCGATCTTCCACCTCAACGGTCCTGAACTACGCAGAAGCTCAAGGAGCTGAATCGTATAATGATTTTGTACATAAGATCAAAATTGTTCTAAAAGAGCTCAGGGAATGCCAGGCGACACTGAAGATGATCGATCGCATGAAACTAATTGAAAATGTTTCACTTGTCGAAATCATCAACGAAAATACGGAATTGATTTCTATCTTCGTAAAAAGCGTGCAGACGGCAACCAGAAATAAAGGATCTGGGAATTAATAATAATGAACATTAGAACAGAGAGGTGGAAGTTGAAGTTAAAGGTTGAATTCAAATCTGAGTTAACTTTAAAGTTTCAATTCAACTTGAAATTCCATGTTCAAATGTTCATTATTGCTGATTCAAAAAACAGTATCTTTGCGGCTCTTCTGTTAATAAATTAACAATTAAATTTCAATGGAATATGAAAAAAATACTGATCATCGGTGCAGTTGGACAGATCGGTTCTGAGTTGACCATGCGTCTGAGGGAAGTGTACGGATCCGGCAACGTGGTGGCAGGCTGGCGAAGCACAAAACCATCACCGGAGCTGGCGGAATCAGGACCGCTGGAAAAAGTGGATGCCACGGAGCCTGAACGTATCGCAGAAGTGGTGAAGAAATACAGGATCGACACGATCTTTAACCTGGCCGCACTTCTGTCGGCGGTGGCAGAACAGAAGCCGCAGGCTGCCTGGAATGTGGGTGTGAATGGCGTATATAATGTACTGGAAGTAGCCAGGGAAAATGGCTGTGCGGTGTTCTTTCCGAGCTCCATCGGTGCATTTGGCCCCACTACGCCGCTTGACAATACTCCGCAGGATACGATCCAGCGCCCGGGGACCATGTACGGTGTGACGAAGGTGACCGGTGAGCTGCTCAGCGATTACTATTACAAGCGCTTTGGTGTTGACACACGCGGACTTCGCTACCCCGGGATCATCTCCAATGTTACGCTTCCCGGCGGAGGCACCACGGATTATGCGGTGGAGATCTATTATGCCGCCATCAGGGAAAAGAAATATACCTGCCCCCTGAAAAAGGGCACCTATCTCGACATGATGTACATGCCCGACGCCCTGGATGCAGCCATCCAGCTGATGGAGGCCGATCCGGCCAGGTTGATCCACCGGAATGCCTTCAATGTGACCGCCATGAGCTTCGATCCGGAGATCATTTTCCATGCGATCAAAAAGCGGATCCCGGAGTTGACAATGAACTATGATGTGGATCCTGTCAAGCAGGGGATCGCCGAGTCGTGGCCCAATAAAATGGATGATACCGCTGCACGGCAGGAGTGGGGATGGGATCCGAAGTGGAACCTGGAAGCGATGACCGATGACATGCTGAACGTGATCGGGGAGAAGCATAAAAAAGGATTGATCTGACAGAAAGCTCACCTAAAGCAGGATTCTGTACATAAAAAGCACCGGATGATGAACTTCATCCGGTGCTTTTATTTTGCTGATTTCAGGAAAAATTAATGACGCGTTAACAAATAATTCACATCAAACGTGTCACTTTGCTGCGGTTTTAGCCAACCTAAAGCAAATCCATCATCTTAAAAATCAGCATTATGATCAAGAACATTACCCGCCTGACCATACTGGTCGTTGTATTCCTCACTACTTATCTTCCGGTCTTTTCACAGGAGGAAGGCAAAAAGGAAACGGATACCTTGACATCCTTTATCGAAAAAATTAAATCGGATGTGGATTTTCTCAAACGGTTAAAGATTTCCGGATATGTTCAGGCACAATGGCAGAAAGCCCCGCAGGCAGGCATTGATTCGTATGCAGGGGGGAACTTTTCTTCCAATGCCGATAATCGATTCAGTTTACGGAGAGGACGAGTGAAGTTTGCCTATGAATGGGATTACTCCCAGTTTGTTCTACAGATCGATGTAACAGAAAAAGGAGTCGTCATCAAGGATGCCTACGCGAGTATTACCGATCCATGGACCAGGTATTTTACCGCGACCGCCGGTATGTTCAACCGGCCGTTTGGTTATGAGATCGCCTACTCATCAAGCCTTCGGGAGTCCCCTGAAAGATCAAGGTTCACACAGACGTTATTTCCGGGCGAAAGGGATCTTGGCGCCAAATTGCTGATCCAGGCACCAAAGACATCAAGGTTCAATTTTCTCTCTCTGGAGGGTGGGCTCTTTAATGGCACCGGACCCACCACGGTTGATTTTGACAGTTACAAGGATTTTACCGGCCGGTTGGCCATCACCCGGAATACCGTTAATGAAAAGATCAGGTATGGCCTGGGAGTCTCTTATTATCGTGGAGGATGGCGCCAGGGAACCCCGACCAATTATCAAATGGACGAAGTGACCCTGACAGATGGGCAAAAGCTGAATGCCTTTCATGTGGATACAACCTCAGCATTGGGTGATCGTCTGAAACGGGAATATTTCGGGGCTGATCTGCAGCTTGTTTTTGATTTTCCGTTCGGTATCACGCAGATCAGAAGCGAATACGTCTTCGGAACTCAGCCCGGTACATCCAAAACATCCATTAGCCCGATCATTCAACCCCTTGGAGATGCCTCTCTTATAACCACCGCCATCACCGATGAACAGGGAAATATTACCGGCTATTCAACGGTCAGCAAGACCGAACCTGCCGATGCTTACCTGCGCAGATTCAACGGATTTTACGTTTATTTCATCCAGAATATTTTTCAAACCAAGCACCAAATCGTCTTCAAATACGATTGGTACGATCCCAATACGGATGTGGATGCCGATGAACTAGCGGCCCATTCAAAGGAACTGCCAAAAGGGTATAAGGCTACCAATGCCGTCGACCTGAAATACTATACCATTGGCATTGGATGGGCTTACCGCTGGAATACACATGTGAAGCTGTCGGCCTATTATGATTTCGTTAATAATGAAACATCTGCTTATCTGACCAGTACGAATGTACTGAAAGACTTTTCTAAAGATGTGGAAGACGATGTTTTTACACTCAGGCTACAATATAAGTTTTGACACCTTTTAAGGAATACTTAACAGAGGATTAATATTCACTTAACATTCATTGAGTTACTTTGCAATCAATTTATGAAACATGAAAAAGACAATTTTTTTATTAACCATCATTTCATTAGCCCTTCCAACACTGCTCAACGCACAGAAAGTCGTATTTAAAATCAAGGGAAGCGATACCTGTCTGCCGTTATCGCAGATGGAGGCTGAAACGTATATGAAGAAGTTTCCCGGATCTTCGATTACAGTGACCGGTGGCGGATCGGGTGTGGGCATTTCTTCATTATTAAGTGGCACCACCGATATTGCACAGTCATCGCGCAAGATTAAAATGGATGAAAAGCTGAAGATGCAGGATGCCGGGAAAGCGTTTAAGGAAACCATCTTTGCGTATGATGCACTGGCCGTGATCGTTCATCCTTCCAACAAGGTAAGCCAGCTTACCCGCGAACAGCTTGAGAGCATTTTCACGGGATCCATCACCAACTGGAAAGAGGTGGGCGGAGAGGATTTGAAGATCATTGTTTACTCCAGGGAGACCAGCTCAGGGACGTATGAATTTTTTAAGGAGCATGTCTTAAATAAAAAGAACTTTGCGCCCTCAGCTTTATTGATGCCGGCCACCGGAGCCATTGTACAGTCGGTGAGCCAGACCCGTGGAGCCATTGGGTATGTCGGTCTGGCATATCTTGAAAGCACGGTCAAAGCCCTCAACGTATCGTATGATAAGGGAGTGACCTATGTCGCACCCTCTGTAGGCACCGCTCAAAATAAGACCTATCCCGTTTCCAGGCCTCTGTATTATTATTTTCTTACTGCCTCTGAAAAACAGGTAAAACCCTATCTGGATTATGTATTATCTGCTGAAGGTCAGCAGATAGTGATGGATGTAGGTTTTGTACCTGTTCCAAAATAACCGGGAAACATGCATGAAAAGAAGGATGCGGAAAATCCTTGAGAAGATTACAGAAGGAATACTTTTCAGCAGCAGTACGGTCACCAGCCTGGCGGTACTGCTGATCATTTTATTCCTGTTCAGGGAGGGGCTTGGGATCTTCACTTCTACTTCTGTTGACAGGAATAATGTGTTGGCTGTCCATTCCCTAAATCCAGTGAATGAATTAACGACCCAGCAGATCGGTGGCATTTTTAACCGCGACATCCTTTACTGGGATGAAGTGGGCGGCACACACGACAGTATCATCCTGTTTACGATCAATGAGATTGGAAATTACTATAATGAAGAGGAGCTGGGGACTGATTTTGAGTTCCTTCCTCAAAAGATAGATGAGCTCATCTCACATCAGCCAAACATGATTGCTTATTTTCCTAACCTTTACCTGGCAGGGAATTTTCATGGTAAAGTCTTACCTCATAACAAGATCGGCATCAGTGAGTTTTTTGCGGGTAAGTCCTGGTACCCCACCTCTGAACCTGCTGCCCAGTTCGGCATTCTGACACTGATCCTGGGAACGCTATGGGTCACCCTTGGCGCCATTTTGATCGCATTGCCTATTGGATTGGTCACGGCGATCTACATCGGTGAGGTGGCACATCCGCGCATGCGAAGTTTCTTCAAGCCACTGATTGAATTACTGGCAGGCATTCCATCGGTGGTGTATGGTTTTTTCGGATTGGTGATCATTGTTCCGATGATCCAAAAAACGTTCAATCTTGCTGTGGGGGAAACTGCATTAGCCGGTAGCATCGTACTGGCTATCATGGCGTTACCTGTGATTATCACCATAGCGGAGGATGCCATCCGGACCACACCTGTATCGCTCAGGGAAGCCAGTCTGGCTCTGGGAGCGTCGCACTGGCAAACAATCATACGGGTAATCCTGCCATACTCCCGGTCGGGGATCATTGCAGCTTTCATTCTCGGGATCGGAAGGGCGATCGGCGAAACGATGGCCGTGTTGATGGTCACCGGCAATGCGGCCATGATCCCCACCACCTTCCTGGAGCCTGTAAGGACCATTCCGGCCACCATCGCCGCTGAACTTGGTGAAGCACCGTATGGCGGCACCCACTTCAAGGCGCTGTTTGCACTCGGTATCATCCTGTTTATCATTACGTTTGCGTTCAATACCATGGTGGAGTTCATAAGACCACGAAAAAGCAAATAATACGAAATTGTTATGAAACCAGGAAAGCGCCTGAGCCAATTCATTGTTTTCAACCTTTTCGGACTGATCAGTTACCTGATCGTGGTCATACTTTTTATCATTCTGGGATTCATTTTCATCAGAGGATTTTCGGTGATTAGCTGGTCATTCCTTTCAGCAATGCCTGCCGAGGGGATGACCGGAGGAGGTATATTGCCAGCCATCATTGGTACCGGCTGCCTGGTTGTTGGGAGTATATTGTTTGCTTTTCCTGTAGGGGTTCTTTCAGGTATTTATATGAATGAGTACCTGAAAGAGAACTGGTTCAAAAAGTTTATCCGTATGATGACCAATAACCTGGCAGGCATTCCTTCGATCGTGTTCGGGCTTTTTGGTATGGCGTTGTTTGTCAACCAGCTGAAATTCGGTGATTCGATCCTGGCCGGTTCGCTGACCCTTGGCCTGATGGTATTGCCGGTGATCATACGCACCACGGAGGAGAGCCTGAAAGCGGTCGATACATCTCTGCGGGAGGGAAGCTATGCACTGGGCGCTTCCAAACTGTACACGATTCGCAGGGTAGTGTTACCCATCGCCTTTCCCAACATCATCACCGGTCTCATCCTCTCAGTCAGCAGGGTTTCAGGTGAAACAGCGCCGATCCTATTCACCGTGGCGGCCTACTTCCTGCCCAAACTGCCATCAGGCATCTTTGACCAGGTGATGGCATTGCCCTACCATTTGTATGTACTGACCACCAGTGGCACCAATATCGAGGAATCGCGGCCGATGGCATACGGCACGGCATTGGTGTTGATAGTAATTGTATTGATTGTCAATATGATAGCGAATGCTATCAGAAGATCATACCGTAAGAAGCTAAAACTCAGATAGGAACCCATGCCAGAATATAAGGTTGAAACCCAGAACTTCAATTTGTTTTATGGTGATTTCCAGGCACTGAAGGATATCAATTTCCACGCAGAGCCCAATACGATCACTGCTTTCATCGGTCCTTCCGGCTGTGGGAAATCTACCCTGTTGCGTGTCTTCAACCGGATGAACGACCTGATCGATGGGGTAAAGGTTACAGGCAAGGCCTTCATCGACAACATGGAGGTCAACGATAGATCGATCCGGGTGGATGAACTCAGGAAACAGGTGGGTATGGTATTTCAGAAACCCAATCCGTTCCCCAAATCAATTTTTGAAAATGTCGCCTTCGGTCTTCGTGTCAACGGGATCAGTGACAGGCATTTCATTGAAGAGCGCGTGGTGGAATCCATCAGGAAGGCGGCCTTATGGGACGAGGTGAAAGATAAGCTGAAGAAGTCGGCCATGGAACTGTCAGGAGGGCAGCAGCAGCGATTGTGCATTGCCCGCACACTGGCTGTCGAGCCTTCACTGATCCTGATGGACGAGCCCGCATCGGCACTGGATCCTATTTCGACGGGAAAGATTGAAGACCTGATCTTTGAGCTGAAAAAGAGCTATACGATCATCATTGTCACTCATAACATGCAGCAGGCCGGCCGGGTGAGCGACTACACGGCGTTCTTTTATCTGGGTGCGCTGATCGAATGGGACAAAACGATCAAGATCTTCACCAACCCGACGAATATCCAAACCCAGCATTATGTTACCGGAAAATTCGGTTAAGCTCTGTCGAACGAATATATTTCTCACAGATTTCACGGATGGACACAGATAATGATCAGAAGATAAGTAATTTTGGATGCTATGACCACACACATTGATATTGAACTAAAGATCCTCAGGACCGATATCATTTACATGTGGAACCTGGTGATCAACCAGCTTTCCAAGACGCGCAAGGCAATAGAGGAATTTGACAGAGGGCTGGCTACGGAGATCGCTGCCACTGAAAAGCGGATCGATGCCTATGAGCTTAAGATCGACATGGATTGCGAGAATATCCTGGCACTGTTCAATCCCCTGGCCAATGAGCTCCGTTTTGTGCTCTCGGTGCTGAAAATCAACTATAACCTCGAACGGATCGGTGATTTTGCATGGGGTATTGCAAAAATCATCCGGGATAAAGATCATCCTTTTTCGTCCGAAGCATTGGCAAAGACGCAGTTGCTCATGTTGTTTGATACTTCCATCGACATGCTTTCCGAAGCCCTGGTTGCTTTTGAGTCGGAAGATAACCAGCTGGCCAGGAGCATTTTTTCAAAAGATGTGACGCTGGATGACGCAAACCGTGAAGCCGTCAGCAATATTTCCGGGCTGATCCGTAACTATCCCGACCAGGTTCAGGATCTTTTGAATCTTCTGATCGTGGTCCGCAAACTGGAAAGAGCAGGCGATCATACCAAGAACATCTGCGAGGAGATCATTTTTTACCTGGAAGCAAAGGTGTTAAGGCATAAGAAGAAAAATAAGAACACAGACCTGACAGCAGCAGAGTCATGAATACATCAGACATTAAAATATTAATTGTTGACGACGAAGAGGATATTCTTGATTTTGTCGGTTATAATCTCCGCAGGGAAGGTTATCAGGTGATTACGGCCACCAATGGCCTTGATGCCATTGACCTGGCCACGAGGCACCACCCGGAGCTGATCATCCTGGATATCATGATGCCGGGGATGGATGGAATCGAGACCTGTGAAAGGCTCAGGCAGAATGATGATCTCCGGGATACGCTGATCACCTATTTTACTGCCCGGAACGAAGATTATTCACAGATCGCCGGATATGAAGCCGGTGCCGACGATTATATTACCAAACCAATCAAACCCCGTTTGCTGGTCAATAAAGTAGCAGCTCTTCTGAGAAGACTGGAACCTCAGAATACACCCTCCTCCATTCTAAGAACAGGGGATCTGATCGTGGACCTGGATCAGTATAAGGTTTTTTATAAGGGGCAGAGGTTCATTTTACCGAAAAAGGAATTTGAACTTCTCAGCCTGCTGATATCAAAACCAAACCGTGTTTTTACCAGGGAGGAAATTTTCAGCAAGGTCTGGGGTAATGATGTACTGGTGGGCGAACGTACCATAGATGTCTATATCAGGAAAATCCGCGAAAAACTGGGTACCGGGAATATTATTACCATTAAAGGGGTAGGCTATCAATATGAGGATCACCCATCATGAAGGTCACCAGGCCATATCACCACCTTCTGCTGGGCTCTTCCATCATTTTAATAAGTTATGTGCTCGTTTACGTGACCGTATCCCTGGTCCTGGCAGGGCACGTTGACTGGCTCTTATTTGTTTTGTGCGGGATGGTGGTTTATTTCGCCTGCCTGGCCGTTTTTCATTATATTCTGAAGGTTACCATACATGACCGGATAAAACTGGTTTACAAGACCATTCATAATCTTAAGCTGACGAAGGAAGAAAAGGGTATCCAGATCAACCTGGCGGAGGATCATATCGACAAGGTCAATCAGGAGGTAAGGGAATGGTCGCTGAAAAGAAAGGAAGAGATGGACTTTCTGAAGAATCAGGAGATCTACCGCAGAGAGTTCATGGGCAATGTATCGCATGAGCTGAAGACGCCCATTTCCAGTATTCAGGGGTATATTATGACCTTGCTGGACGGTGGTCTGGATGATCCCGAGGTCAACCGGTCCTACCTGCAGAAAGCAGAAAAGAATGTCGAACGGATGATCAACATCATTGATGATCTTGAAATTATATCGCATCTGGAGACCGGAGAGCTGAAACTGGATTTTACACGGTTCAACATTGTATCCCTTACCCAGGAAGGTTTTGACCTATTGGAGGAAAAAGCCGGACAGAACGGCATTCATTTTATTTTCCAGGAAGGCATTCACCGTGATTCAGAGATCTTTGTGACGGCTGACAGGGAATGGATTTCCCATGTACTGATGAACCTGCTCGACAACTCGGTGAAATATGGCAAAAAGGGCGGACGGACAAAGGTCAGTTATTATGACATGGATGATAATATTCTCATTGAGGTTTCCGACAATGGGATAGGCATTGAGGCGCATCATTTGCCCAGGTTATTTGAACGGTTCTACCGGATTGAGAAAAGCCGGTCAAGAAACATCGGCGGATCCGGACTCGGGCTGGCCATCGTCAAGCACATCATCGAGTCGCATAACCAGACCATCAATGTACGCAGCACGCCCGGAGTGGGGTCCACCTTCTCGTTTACGCTGAAGAAGGGGTGAGGAAGTCAAGGCCCCATGGAATTCAATTATCGTTATTTTTGCAGGTTATACCTCACTTCCTTACCATGACCATTGCAGCCCTTGTGTCCGGTGGCGTCGACAGTTCGGTGATCGTCCCCCTGCTGAAAGAACAGGGCTATGATCCGGTGATCTTTTATATCAAAATCGGTATGGAGGATAAACCCGGATTCATGGATTGCCCATCGGAAGAAGATATCGAGATCGTTACCTGGATCGCCAAAAGATATGGCTGCCGGCTGGAGATCGTCGACCTGCACCGGGAATACTGGGACAGGGTGGTTGACTATACCATTTCGACCGTCAAAAAGGGACTGACCCCGAATCCGGATGTGATGTGCAACCGGTTCATCAAGTTCGGCAGTTTTGAAGACCGGTTCGGGAAGGACTTTGATAAGATCGCCACAGGTCACTATGCAGATGTGATCCTGGAAAATGACCAGTACTGGCTGCATACGGCAAAGGACCATGTGAAGGACCAGACCTATTTCCTGGGCCGGATCACCTATCACCAGCTGTCAAAGGCGATGTTCCCGCTGGCCGGAATGCTCAAGAGAGAAGTCAGGGAAATGGCAGAACGGTTGAACCTGCCCAGTGCGCACCGGCGCGACAGTCAGGGCATCTGTTTTTTGGGAAAGATCAATTACAGCCAGTTCATCCGGCAATTTACCGGGGAGAAACAGGGTGCCATCGTGGAGCTGGAAACCGGCCGGATCCTGGGGCATCACAGCGGATACTGGTTCCACACCATTGGCCAGCGAAAGGGGCTTGGCCTGGCCCAGGGCCCCTGGTTTGTGGTCGGTAAAGATACAGAGGAAAATGTTCTCTATGTTTCCAAGGGCTACGATCCTGAATCCCAGTACAGTACTGAGGTGAAGCTTGAGGATTTTCTCTTTATCAGCGGGGATCCCTATAGGGATTATTCGAATGGAGTTGAGATTGCATTCAAGATCCGCCATACCCCTGAATTTACCAGCGGTCTTTTATGGAAAGAGGGAGACCGGTACAGGATCCGGTCGGCAAAAAGGATTGCCGGGGTGGCACCGGGGCAGTTCGGGGTTATATACGATGCGGAGAAGGGAAAGTGTTTGGGGAGTGGAGTCATTGCAAATCCCAAATTCCAGGCACCAAATTCCAAATAAATTCCAAATTACAAAAACCAAAATTCAAAGGGTAGAGTATGGAAAATTTTATGATGTATAATCCGGTCAGACTGCATTTCGGAAGGGATGTGATCAAAGGGCTCGGCAAAGCGGTCAGTGAGTTCGGAAACAAAGTATTATTGGTTTACGGTGGCGGATCGATCATGAAAAACGGTATCTATGATCAGGTGATAAATCAATTAAATGCCGCAGGCATGACAGTATGGAAGTATGGCGGTATCCGTCCCAATCCCGTCATTGAGGACGTGGATACAGCAACTGCCCTGGGCAGGTTGAACCAGGTGGATGTGATTGTGGCTGTCGGGGGAGGCAGCGTGATTGACTCTGCCAAGGTGATCTCCATCACCATCCCGTATCATGGCACGGGCTGGGATTTTTATGCAGGACGCCATAAACCCGTTTCCGCGGTACCACTGATCGCTGTGCTGACCCTGGCTGCCACCGGCACCGAGATGAATCCGTTCGCGGTGGTGCAGAACCGGGCCACAATGCAGAAACTGGGATTGAGAAACGATCTGATGTATCCCCGGCATTCGTTCCTGGATCCGTCCTATACCTTTTCCGTTTCAAGGGAGTACACGGCGTACGGTATTGCCGATCTGATGGCCCACTGCCTGGAGGCTTACTTTGACGACGGGGACGCTTCCCTTTCCGACCGGTTCGTATTTTCGATCCTGCAGGAAGCCATAGACTATGGTCCCCCTCTGCTGGACCACCTGAGCGACTATGACCTGAGGGCACGGATCATGGTTGCCGCCACGGCAGCCCTGAACCGGATCATGACCATGAACGGAAGGAAGAATGCCGGCGACTGGGGTGTCCATGCCATCGGTCACGTGCTTTCCCTGCTGTACGATCTGCCGCACGGAGCCTCCCTTTCCATTGCCTTCCCGGCCTGGCTGAAACTCCAGGCAGAGCGCATTCCTGACCGGATCGCCTTTTTGGGGAAACATGTGTTTGGGGTAACCACACCGGCTGAGACCATCACTTCGCTCGAATCATTTTTCACCGCCATTGGCTGCCCGGTTCGGCTGTCGCAAGCGGGCATCGGAGAGGATAAAAAGGAGGAGATCCTCCGGGTGATGATCCTCAACCAGGTCGGTGGCAATTATCATAAATTATCCGTCGGGGATTATTCCAGGATCATTGCTCTTTGTAGTTAAGATCAAATTTCAAAGATCAAAGAGCAAAAATCAAAAATAAATCAAAAATCCAATATCCCTGATTTTCATCAGGGCAGGCTGTTGATCGTTAATCGGATATCCTCTATTCCTCTTCTTTCGCCTGCTCTTCGTATTCTTTCAGCAGCTTATCCTGGATATCGGCCGGAACCTGGCCGTACTCTGCAAATTTCATGTTATACGTTGCCCATCCGCTGGTCAGGGAGCTGAGGGCTGTTGAGTAGCGTAGCATTTCGGCCAGTGGCACGCGGGCGCGGATGGTGCCGTGTTCCATGCCCATGATGACGGCGCGGCGTCCCTGCAGGTCGGTCATCACATTCCCCATCTTATCCTCGGGGACGATCACCTCCACATCATACACGGGTTCAAGGATCTTGGGCCCGGCTTCCTTGAAGGCCATACTGAAGGAAGCTTTGCCTGCGAGCTTGAAAGAGATTTCGTTGGAGTCGACCGGGTGCATTTTTCCGTCATACACGCACACGCGAATGTCGCGTGCATATGAGCCTGTAAGCGGTCCTTCTTCCATCCTTTCCATGACACCTTTGAGCACAGCAGGCAGGAATCGTGCATCGATGGCGCCCCCGACGATGCAATTATAGAACACCAGCTTGCCGCCCCAGTCCAGGGGGATCTCATCTTTTCCCCTGACGGTGACAGCCAGTTCGGAATCCCCCTTCTGCACCGACAGCGGAGTGACAGAAGACTTCCGCATGGTTTGCTTTAACTTGTATTTCGAGGGTTCGGGCATGCCTTCCGTGTAGGGTTCGATCACGATGCTGATCTCGCCAAACTGGCCTGCGCCCCCTGATTGTTTCTTGTGCTGATAGGCAGCCTGGGCTACTTTTGTAATGGTCTCCCTGTAAGGTATCTTGGGAGCCATAAAGTTGATGGGGATCTTGTACTGGTTCTCCAGGTGCCATTTCACGATGTTCAGATGAAGTTCACCCTGACCTTCCATAATGAGCTGCCGGAGCTCCTTGAAATATCCTCCCTTCAGCGTAAGATCCATCTTTTTGAGCTCATTCATTGCCATACCCAGCTTTTCGTCATCGGCTGAATTTTTGGCTTTGACCGCTGTTCTGAACTTGGGTTCCGGAATCTCCATCGGAACAATGATATCGTCGGAGTTCTGGGAAGAGTTGAGTGTGGTGTTGGTCGGTGTGTTTTTCAGTTTGATGGTCGCGCCGATATCGCCGGCCACCAGTTTATCCACTTTTTCCCGGTTCTTGCCCTGGAAGACGAACAGCTGCGACAGCCGTTCCTTGCTGCTGGTATTGCCGTTGACCATATCCTGTGCCTCCGTGATCTCACCGCCGTAGATCTTGAAGAAAGTGACCTCGCCCAGGTGCGGTTCGATCACCGTTTTGAAGACCAGTGCACTGGCCGGATCGGCGATATTGCAGGTCAGGACCTTTTTATCCTTTGTTTTAACCTGTTTGATCTCGTTGGGAGCCGGGACATTCACAGAGATGAACTCCAGCAGGCGTCCAACGCCCATGTTATGTTTGGCATTGACACAGAGTACCGGGAAAAGGCCACGGTTCTTCAGTCCAAGCTGAAGTCCTTTCTGGATTTCCTCCTCGGTCAGTGTGCCGTTTTCGAAGAAGATCTCCATGAGAGATTCGTCGTTAGCGGCAAGGTCTTCGATCAGCTTGCCCTGGAGCTCTTCGGCTCTGGCTTTTTCTTCGGCCGGGATGTCAAGGATCTCGGGTTGTCCGCCCCCGTCCTTGAACTTCAGCATTTTCATTTTCAGCAGGTCGATCACCGAATTGAATCCATGACCCGGGTGCATCGGGTACTGACAGAGGGCAATGCCACCGCCGTAGCGCTGTTTCAGCTGAGCAACGGTTTCTTCGAAATTGGAGTTTTCATGCTCCAGGTGGTTGATGGCGATGATCACAGGTTTCCCGAATTTTTCAGCCCATTTCCAGGTGACCACCGTACCCACCTCGACTCCGGTCTGTGCGTTGACCACCATGACGGCGGTGTCGGCAGGCACCAGTGAGGTAACCACCTCTCCAATGAAATCATCAAAGCCAGGAGTATCCAAAATATTGATCTTCCTTCCATTATATTCGGTAAAAAGTACAGTGGCAAACACCGAATTTTGTCTCTCCAACTCAATTTCGCGGTAATCCGACACGGTATTTTTATCTTCGATACTACCCCTCCGGTTGATCTTCTGACCTTCGAACAGCATATCTTCCGCCAGGGTGGTCTTTCCTGATTTTGCACCGCCTACGATGGCGATGTTCCTGATTTCATTGGTTTGATAGACTTTCATTGTAAAAAACAGATTGATGGATTATTATAATACTTGATTTTCAAAGGGCTGCAAAATTAGGAAAAAGGCGGGAATAAAAAAACAAAGAGAAACGATAAATGTTTCAGGGAGGAGCTTTCAGCAACTCATATCCCTTCCACGTTTTTCCGTATCTCCTTCCACTTATTTTCCGGTATTTTAGCTCCTTCGGTTTCGATAACCCTTGATGCCAGGTAGGAGGCGATCTGTCCGCATCTTTCCAGAGGGAATCTGTTGACAATTCCGAACAGGAATCCTGCCGCATAGAGGTCCCCGGCGCCGGTAGTATCTCTGATATCGACCCTGTTGGGCTGGATGGGTATGACAGCATCGGAGCTTTTGATCCATGAGCCCAGCTTGCCCATTTTGACCACTGCCACATCGCATCCCTGGGCCATTTTATCCAGGGCATCCTGTGGCAGTAAGCCCGTAAAAGCCTTGGCTTCGTCCTCATTGGCAAAAAGGATGTCAACATATTCATTTACGATGTGGATGAGAAAATCGTGATTTTCTTCCACCACGTTATAGCTGGCCAGGTCGAGGGAAATTTTAAGCTGGTTTTGCCTGGCCAGTTCCATGGCTTTGATGAGCAAATCATGATTTTGAACAAGGTATCCCTCGAAGTGAATGATATCGTATCCGCTGAAGAGGTTCGGGACAAGATTTTCGGGCGACAGTTCCATGGCAGCACCCAGAAAGGTTGCGAAAGTACGTTCCTTGTCGGGGCTCACCAGTGAGATGGCGCGGCCGGTTTCCGTGGGACTGAAGAAAAGGTAAGGCCGGATTTTTTTTGCCCGGAGGTCGTCCAGGAAAAAGGTTCCGAATTCATCATGGCAGATTTTCCCGATGAATCCTGTTTCCACGTCCAGGCTGGCGAGTCCGTGGATGGTATTGGCGCAGGATCCTCCCGAGGCGATGGTTTTCCGGAGGGTTCCCGTGCCGTTGAGGATCCTGTCGGAGAATGCCCTGTCGACCAGTTGCATGCTGCCTTTGGGCAGCTGAAACTCTTTCAGCAGGTGATCATCTTCCAGGGTGATGATGATATCCACCAGGGCGTTGCCTATACCTAGAATCTTGGGCATTTGGGGTGTGTATTTGGAGGTTCAGGCTACAGCTATATTCCAAAATCCAAATTCCAAGGTCCAAAATCCAAACAAATCACAAAACCAAAATTCCAAAACTTAAAAGGCATGGGATTTTGAGATTGGAATTTGTTTGGATCCTGGTTTTTGAAATTTGGAATTTGTTTGTGATTTGGGTCCTGGGATTTGGAATTTGCCTGGGCTTTGGGTCATGGGATTTGGAATTTAGCTATTAGTCTGCGATCTGAATCCTTTTTCGGCGCAAAGGTATTGCTAATTCGAAATTAATGCCTATTTTTGCACCACTTTTTGAAAATCCCGGACGTGATCCGTGATCCCGTGCCCCGATAGCTCAGCCGGTGAGAGCGACAGATCCGCCAAGGCGGATAGGTCCCTGGAATGAGCGAGGGGAAGTGGAAATAAAAGAAGAGATTTTGGCTGATTCTTCCCCGATAGCTCAGCCGGTTAGAGCGACTGATCCGCCAAGGCGGATAGGTCCCTGGAATGAGCGAGGGGAAGTGGAAATAAAAGAAGAGATTTTGGCTGATTCTTCCCCGATAGCTCAGCCGGTTAGAGCGACTGATCCGCCAAGGCGGATAGG
>Ga0209507_1000339_pt1 | contig 55648 bp, 45 predicted proteins | sample AD_UKC028_MetaG_FD_184414 | JGI IMG/M metagenome (GOLD analysis project Ga0209507, IMG submission 184414) | Active sludge microbial communities of municipal wastewater-treating anaerobic digesters from USA - AD_UKC028_MetaG (SPAdes) (version 2) | ecosystem: Engineered > Bioreactor > Anaerobic >...
ATGCCGAGCGCGAGCAGATTCTGGCCGACTTCCTGGAGCGCAAGGAACACGTCGTTTACGGCACCATCAAGCGCATGGAACGCGGCAACGCGATTGTCGAAGCCGGCAAGATCGAAGCGCTGCTGCCGCGCGACCAGATGATCCCCAAGGAAAACCTGCGGGTCGGCGACCGCGTCCGGGCTTATCTGCTGCGCATCGATCGCAATGCGCGCGGTCCGCAGATCATCCTGTCGCGCACTGCGCCGGAATTCGTCATTCGCCTGTTCGAGATGGAAGTGCCTGAGATTTCCGATGGCCTGATGGAATTGAAGGCCTGTGCCCGCGACCCCGGTCTGCGCGCCAAAATCGCCGTCAAGTCCAACGACCCGCGCGTCGATCCGATCGGTACTTGCGTCGGCCTGCGCGGTTCGCGCGTCACCGCCGTCCGTAACGAGATCGGCGGCGAGAACATCGACATCGTGCTGTGGTCGGCCGATCCGGCGCAGTTCGTGATCGGTGCGCTGGCTCCGGCCGAAGTGTCCTCCATCGTCGTCGATGAAGAAAAGCATGCGATGGATGTCGTGGTCGATGAAGACAATCTCGCCATCGCCATCGGCCGTAGCGGGCAGAACGTCCGCCTGGCATCCGAGCTGACTGGCTGGACCATCAACCTGATGACCCAGGACGAATCGGCCAAGCGTTCGGAAGCCGAATATGCGGTGACTCGCGTCACCTTCATGGAAAAGCTCGATATCGACGAAGAGCTCGCCGACCTGCTGATCGAGGAAGGCTTCTCGACGCTGGAAGAAGTGGCTTACGTGCCGCTGGCGGAAATGCTGGAGATCGACGGTCTCGATGAAGAGATCGTCAATGAACTGCGTAACCGCGCACGCAACGTGTTGCTGACCGAGGCCATAGTTACCGAGGAGCAGCTCGACGGTGTCGCCGACGATCTGCTGAATCTGGAAGGCATGACGAGGGAGCTGGCGGCAAAACTGGCCGGCAAGGGTGTCAAGAACCGCGACGATCTCGCCGAACTGGCAGTCGATGAACTCGTGGAAATGACCGGCATTGATGACGAGCGTGCCAAGGAAATCATTCTGAAGGCGCGTGCTCACTGGTTTGAGTGAGCGGGAGGGTAGCAAGTATGACCGCAACAACTGTTTCGCAATTTGCCGTAGAACTCAAGATGCCGGTGGCGTCGCTGCTCGAGCAACTGGATAAGGCCGGTGTCGGCAAGCAGGGCAGCGCCGATGCGCTGACCGATCAGGACAAGTCCCGGCTGCTTGAGTATCTGCGTCGCGCTCATGGCGATGAGTCGAAAACCAAGATCACGCTGACGCGCAAGCAGACGTCCGAAATCAAGGCGACCGATGCGCATGGCCGCGCCCGTACCGTGCAGGTCGAGGTGCGCAAGAAGCGTGTCCTGGTCAAACGCGAGATGGGGGAGCACCTTCCTGAACCGGTCGCCGAGGAGATCGAGGAGATGCCGGTGGTCGAGGTTTCGGTCATCGAGCCGGTGGTCGAGCCGGTGGTCGTCGAGCCGCCGCCGGTTTTTGAACCGGTCGTCGAGTTGCCGCCGGTCGTCGAGGCCCAGCCGGAATTCACACCGCCGCCAGCACCAGCACCTACGCGTGCTTCGGTGATCGGCGAGGATGAGCTCAAGGCACGCCAGGAGCAGGATCGTCGCTACAGCCAGTTGCGCGAGATTCAGGAACAGGAACTGAAACAGAAACAGGCACGCGAAGCCGAGCTGGTCCGCATGCGCCAGCAGGCCGAGGTGGCGGCGGAAGCAGCCAAGGTTGCCGAACAGGCTCGGCAGCAGGCAGCCGCTCAGGCCAAGGCGCAGCCGGCACCGGCGGAAAAGGGCACCCTGCACAAGAAACCCGATGCGCCGGGCAAGGATGCCAAAAAGGGTGGCAATGCGCGTGCCGATGACAACAGGAAGAAGCCTGGCATCAAGACACGCTCCTCCGATCCTGGCAGCTCGTGGAAGAGCGGGCGCGGCGGGCACAAGAAACATGGTCACGCGACCGATGACGGTCAGGGCAGCTTCCAGGCGCCGACCGAAGTCATCGTCCGGGAAATCCATGTTCCAGAAACCATCTCGGTAACCGACTTGGCCCACAAGATGGCTGTGAAGGCGATCGAAATCATCAAGGTGATGATGAAGATGGGTTCCATGGTCACCATCAATCAGGTGCTGGATCAGGAAACGGCAATGATCGTTGTCGAGGAAATGGGCCACAAGGCGTTTGCCGCCAAGCTGGACGATCCCGATGCCTTCCTCGTTGAAGACTCCACAGAACACAAGGATGTACCGCTCGAGCCGCGTGCCCCTGTGGTTACCGTCATGGGCCACGTCGACCACGGCAAGACCTCGTTGCTCGACTACATCCGCCGCGCCAAGGTTGCGGCCGGCGAAGCCGGCGGCATTACCCAGCACATCGGTGCCTACCACGTCGAAACCGACCGTGGCATGGTCACCTTCCTCGACACCCCGGGTCACGAGGCGTTTACCGCCATGCGCGCGCGTGGCGCCAAGGCGACCGACATCGTCATCCTGGTGGTGGCGGCTGACGACGGCGTCATGCCGCAGACCAAGGAAGCGATTCACCACGCCAAGGCGGCGGGTGTGCCGCTGGTCGTGGCGATCAACAAGATGGACAAGCCCGATGCCAACCCGGACCGCGTCAAGCAGGAGCTGGTGGCCGAGGGCGTGATTCCCGAAGAGTACGGCGGCGATTCGCCCTTCGTGCCGGTTTCGGCGAAGAAGGGCACCGGCATCGACGAGTTGCTTGAACAGGTGTTGTTGCAGGCCGAAGTTCTCGAACTGACTGCGCAGAAGGATGCGCCAGCCAAGGGTCTGATCATCGAAGCCCGCCTTGACAAGGGCCGCGGTGCGGTGGCAACCATGCTGGTCCTGTCCGGCACCTTGAAGCGTGGCGACGTCGTGCTGGCTGGCCAGGTCTCCGGGAGGGTCCGTGCCATGCTGGATGAAAACGGCAAGCCGATTACCGAAGCCGGTCCGTCCATTCCAGTCGAAATCCTCGGTCTATCGGACGTCCCGGCTGCTGGCGAAGAAGCCATCGTGCTCGGCGACGAGAAGAAGGCCCGTGAAATCGCCCTGTTCCGTCAGGGCAAGTTCCGCGACGTCAAGTTGGCCAAGCAGCAGGCCGCCAAGCTGGAAAACATGTTCCAGCAGATGGAAGAGGGCGAGGTCAAGACCCTGCCGTTGATCGTCAAGGCCGACGTGCAGGGTTCCCAGGAAGCGCTGGTGCAGACGCTGGCCAAGCTCTCCAACGAAGAAGTGCGGGTCCAGATCATTCACGGCGCGGTCGGCGCCATCAGCGAATCCGACGTCAATCTGGCGCAGGCTTCCGGGGCCGTCATCATCGGCTTCAACACGCGTGCCGATGCCGGTGCGCGCAAGCTGGCAGAGACCTTCGGCGTCGATATCCGTTACTACAACGTGATCTATGACGCGGTCGACGAGGTCAAGTCGGCACTTTCCGGCATGCTATCGCCGGAACGGCGCGAACAGATCACCGGCATGGTCGAAATCCGCCAGGTCTTCCACGTCTCCAAGGTCGGTGCGATTGCCGGCTGTTACGTGCTGGAAGGCGTCGTCAAGCGCAATTCCCGTATCCGCCTGCTGCGCAACAACGTCGTGCAGTGGGATGGCGAACTGGAGTCGCTCAAGCGCTTCAAGGACGACGTCAAGGAAGTTCGCAGCAACTTCGAATGCGGTCTGTCGCTCAAGAATAACAACGATATTCAGGAAGGCGATCACCTCGAAGTGTACGAAATCCAGGAAGTCGCGCGCTCGCTGTAATGAAGAAAAAAGGTTTTCAGCGTAGTGACCGGGTCGCGGAGCAGGTGCGCCGCGACCTCGCCGACCTGATTCAAAGCGAGTTGAAGGATCCGCGCGTCGGCATGATCAGCCTGACGGCGGTCGAGTTGACGCCGGATTACGCGCATGCCAAGGTCTTCTTCACGACGCTCGACGCCGAGCATCTGGAAGAAGTCGAGCGCGGCCTCAAGCGCGCGGCCGGTTTCCTGCGCCGCGAACTGGGGCGCCGGATTCACATTCACACGCTGCCGGAATTGCATTTCATCTACGACAATTCGCTTGAGCGCGGTTCCAGCCTGTCGCAGTTGATCGACAAGGCTTCGGCGCTGAGCGATCAGACGCCGGAAGACTGAGCTTCGATGCAGTTCAAGCGGGCCTGGAAGCAGGTCGATGGCGTGCTGTTGCTCGACAAACCCATCGGCCTGACCTCCAACGATGCCCTGCAGAAGGCACGCCGGCTTTTTTCGGCCGCCAAGGGCGGCCACACCGGGACGCTGGACCCGCTGGCGACCGGCCTGCTGCCCCTGTGTTTCGGCGAGGCGACCAAGTTTTCCGCCGACCTGCTCGATGCCGACAAGACTTATGAAGCGGAACTCAAGCTGGGGGTGACGACCGATTCCGGCGATGCCGAAGGCGAGGTCATCGCGACTGCTGCGGTCGACGTCGCAGAAAGCGACATTTCCAGGGTATTGCCGCAATTCACCGGAGCCATCGAACAGATTCCACCGATGCATTCCGCACTCAAGCGTAATGGCCGGCCCCTGTACGAACTGGCGCGCAAGGGCATCGAAGTCGAGCGCGAACCGCGTGCCGTCACCATTCATGCCATCGATATTCTGAGTCTTGCCGGCGACACCCTGTCCCTCCGCGTCGCCTGCAGCAAGGGTACCTACATCCGCGTGCTGGCGGCCGATATCGGCAAGGCGCTGGGCTGCGGCGCACACCTGACCGGCCTGCGCCGCACCGTGGTCGGCGATCTCGACCTGGCACGTTCGGTGACGCTTGCGGAACTGGAAACGCTGGACGAAGCCGGGCGGGCAGGGCATCTACAACCGGTCGACGCCCTGCTTCACAGTCTGCCGGTGGTGATGCTCGAGGGCGAGTCGGCCGAACGCTTTCGCCACGGCAATCCGGTCGATCTGGCGGCCGGGCTGGCGGGAAAAATCCGCATCTACGCCGACGGCCGGCTGATCGGCGTTGGCGAACCCGGTGCCGATGGCCGTTTGTGGCCGAAGCGACTGGTGCAATTGGCAGCTTAAGCTGGTACAATCGCGCGCTTTCCGTCGCCAACGGAAAATTTACTTCAACTTGGCGCTGGCTCTATCAAACCGGGGCGGCGTCGTAACCATGAAAGAGGGTTTTGAAATGGCATTCACCACCGAAATCAAGGCCGGCATCGTTGCCGAATATCAGCGCGCCCAGGGCGACACCGGTTCTCCGGAAGTGCAGATCGCTCTGCTGACCGCCCGCATCAACGACCTGACCCCGCACTTCAAGGAACACAAGAAGGATCACCACTCCCGTCGTGGCCTGTTGCGCCTGGTCAGCCAGCGCCGCAAGTTGCTGGATTACCTGAAGGGCAAGAACATCGATTCTTACCGCACCCTGATTACCAAGCTTGGTCTGCGCAAGTAAGGCAGACGAAGCCCCGAAAGAGCGGCCCGGAAATATCCCGGCCGCTTTTTTGTTTGTTGTGCAATGATTTTTGTTGTCGTTGTAAGTTGTTGTTATCGTTGTTAATTGTGATGAGAGTGAAAGGAAATTATGTTTAATGTCGTGAAAAAGACCTTCGCCTATGGTGCCCACCAGGTCACCATCGAGACCGGCGAAATCGCCCGCCAGGCTGGAGGTGCTGTTCTCGTTTCCATGGAAGAAACCGTGGTTCTGGTCACCGTCGTGGCCGCCAAGAATGCCAAGCCGGGTCAGGATTTCTTCCCGCTGACCGTTGATTACCAGGAAAAAACCTACGCTGCCGGCCGTATTCCCGGTGGCTTCTTCAAGCGCGAAGGCCGTCCTTCCGAAAAGGAAACGCTGACCTGCCGCCTGATAGATCGTCCGATTCGCCCGCTGTTCCCGGATGGCTTCTACAACGAAGTCCAGGTCATCGCCACGGTGATGTCGCTGAACCCGGAAATTGACTCAGACATCCCGGCCCTGATCGGTGCTTCCGCCGCCCTGGCCATCTCCGGCGTGCCGTTCAACGGCCCGATCGGTGCCGCCCGCGTCGGTTACATCGACGGCCAGTACGTCCTGTGCCCGACCTTGAGCCAGCTCAAGGGCAGCCAGCTCGACCTCGTCGTCGCCGGTACCGAAGCTGCCGTGCTGATGGTCGAGTCCGAAGCCGACCAGTTGTCCGAAGAAGTCATGCTCGGCGCTGTCGTTTTCGGCCACACCGAAATGCAGAAGGCGATCAACGCCATCAACGAACTTGTCGAAGAAGCCGGCAAGCCGGAATGGGAATGGTCAGCTGCACCGAAGGACGAAGCGCTGGTTGCCAGCCTGTCGGCTCTGGTCAGCGCCAAGCTCGAAGAAGCCTACAGCATCACCGTCAAGCAAACGCGCAGCCAGGCCGTCAAGGTCATCCGTGCCGAAGCCATTGCTGCCCTGTGCCAGGGCGAGGGTGCTCCGGATGAAAATACCGTCGGTAACCTGTTCCACGAAATCGAAGCTTCCATCGTTCGCGGCCGCATCCTGAGCGGTGCCCCGCGTATCGACGGTCGCGACACGCGCACTGTGCGTCCGATCACCATGCGTTCCGGCGTGCTGCCGCGCACCCATGGCTCGGCCCTGTTCACCCGTGGCGAAACCCAGGCGCTGGCCGTGGCCACCCTCGGCACCAACCGCGACGAGCAGATCATCGACGCGCTGGCCGGTGAATACCGCGACCGCTTCATGCTGCACTACAACATGCCCCCGTACGCCACCGGCGAATGCGGTCGTGTCGGTACGCCGAAGCGTCGCGAAATCGGTCACGGCCGCCTGGCCAAGCGCGCGCTGCTTGCCGTGTTGCCGAAGCCGGAAGATTTCTCCTACTCGATGCGTCTGGTTTCGGAAATCACCGAATCCAACGGTTCCTCCTCGATGGCTTCCGTTTGCGGTGGCTGTCTGGCGCTGTTGGATGCCGGCGTGCCGCTCAAGGCGCACGTGGCCGGTATCGCCATGGGGCTGATCAAGGACGGCAACCGTTTCGCCGTGCTGACCGACATCCTGGGCGACGAAGATCACCTCGGCGACATGGATTTCAAGGTCGCTGGTTCGACGGCTGGTATCACCGCGTTGCAAATGGACATCAAGATTCAGGGCATCACCAAGGAAATCATGCAGGTGGCACTGGCCCAGGCCAAGGACGCCCGCATCCACATCCTGAACCTGATGCAGGAATCTGCCGCCGGCCCGCGTGAAGAAATGTCGGCCTATGCTCCGCGTCTGTACACCTTCAAGATCAATCCGGAAAAGATCCGCGACGTCATCGGCAAGGGCGGTGCAGTTATCCGCGCCCTGACCGAAGAAACCGGCACCACGATCGATATTCAGGACGACGGTACGATCACCATCGCTGCTACCAGCGGCGAAGCGGCTGCTGCTGCCCGTTCGCGCATCGATGCGATCACGGCGGAAGTCGAGATCGGCAAGATCTACGAAGGCACCGTGTTGAAGATTCTTGATTTCGGTGCGATCGTTTCCGTGCTGCCGGGCAAGGATGGTCTGCTGCACATCTCGCAGATCGCCCAGGAGCGTGTCAACAAGGTCGAAGACTACGTCAAGGAAGGCCAGATCGTTCGTGTCAAGGTTCTGGAAACCGACGACCGCGGCCGCGTCAAGCTGTCGATGAAGGCCGTGGCTGCCGAAGAGGGCGTTGCCCAGCCGGTTGCCGCTCCGGAAGCTGCTGTGCAGCAAGCACAGCAGCAGTAATCAGGGCCGTCTCTGAATGAACGAAGGGCACCTTGCGGTGCCCTTCTTTTTTGCGGTTTTTTGGAGGTCGACCGCAGCAAGCCAAAGTGGCTTACTTTGCCATCTGCCGTTCCTTCATCTCGTCCAGCGTCTTGCAGTCGATGCACAGGGTTGCCGTCGGGCGCGCTTCCAGGCGCTTGATGCCGATCTCGACACCGCACTTGCTGCAGAAGCCATAGTCGCCGCTTTCGATGCTGCTCAGCGTCTCGTCGATTTTCTTGATCAGTTTGCGTTCACGGTCGCGGTTACGGAGTTCGATGGCAATGTCCGTTTCCTGGCTGGCCCGGTCGTTGGGGTCGGCAAACACCGTCGCTTCGTCCTGCATGGTGTGCACAGTGCGATCGATGTCTTCGCTCAACTCCTTTTTGAGCGTTTCGAGAATCTTGCGGAAATGCGCGAGTTGCTTCGCGCTCATGTAGTCTTCGCCCGCTTTTGGTTCATAAGGTGCGAAGTGTTTATGGAGCAGTTCTTCTGCCATTTTCTTGTGCGTCCCAGTGACGAAAAAAGCGATTAAATATCAGAAAGCCGATCAGCCTGCAAGGAAAGTTTGTTGGTCGAATATAGGCCGTTGATCTGGTGCGGGTTTCCGGGTGGTGATAGAATCCGCTTCCTCGTGTCGGGGCGTAGCGCAGCCTGGTAGCGCATCTGCTTTGGGAGCAGAGGGTCGTGAGTTCGAATCCCACCGCCCCGACCATTCCTTCCCTTGATTTACCCTCAAGTGCCCGTAGCTCAACTGGATAGAGCAGCTGCCTTCTAAGCAGCAGGTCGGGGGTTCGAGTCCCTCCGGGCACGCCAGTTTTTTTGCAAGCTTCTCGTGCCTTTGGCAGGGCTACATAGGTGAAAAACCGCCCAACGGTTCCGAGTTTTCGGACTGCTGTCTAGAAAATTCAAGGATTAGCATTCGTTTCAGCGTATGTGAAATAGTTCCTTGTCTGTGGGTCTAATCTTGCGTAAAGTTCAATTGAACGAGCCAAGAATGTCGAAAAACTTTACAGCTTGGAAGAATCTATTTGATTGCTTTGAGTGGATTTACATAAGCAATTGAAGAATATGAAGTTTGTTTCGGTGGATCGATTCTTGCTTTGTTATATTCATCTTGGTTAATGCCAAGCTGAGAAGGAGTGGTCATGAGCGAAATGATTAAAGAACAGGAAACATCGAGCGAACACGAAGATGTCGCGCGGCGACGTTTAATTCGGGGCGTAGTCGCTCTCGCGCCATTGGTCCTGACCTTGCGAAGCGGGGCGCTGGCAGCGGCTTCATGCACGGGGTTAAAAGCAACTGCCAACACGCGGCCGTCCAGTGCTGCTCGGCCTGGGAGAATTGTCAATGCCACTCCTGCTGATCCAGTAGTGGGCGACGTATGCGTTCTCCCCAACGAATTGACTGCCTGCGACACCAGCCAAACTAAGGTATTGACTTCCTCAAATCTCACCACGGCTAATAGCGAGCCAGTCTCGCTGTACACTAACCCGAACCTGCCGCTAAACAACAATAACCCTTATCTGGTGTGCGGCAGCAGCAGCGGTCCTAACCCGGCGTTCATCGGGAAGAACAATATTGCGATCTTGAGTTCTCAGTCTGCTTCATCCATGGGTGTTGCTAGCGGAAGCAACCGTGGCTGACGTTCGCACAGACGTAGTCTGAAATATATCGCTCCTGATGACCTGTTACACAGCAAGGGCTGAGACCTTCATTTTGAGTCCTGCTGGAAATTCCATTCAATGGCAGGAATGGGGTGACGTTCACATCGTTTACCAACCCTCTTCGGCCGAGACTCACGTCTTCAACGAGACCACTGCATTGATCCTGAAATGTCTGAAACAAGGCTCGCGATCGATCCAAGCAGTGAAAGACTGGACAGAAAATGCTCTAGAGGTCGGACAAGGTGACCTAGCCACCGACGATTTCGTTTTCGCCACGATGAGGTTGGAGGAGTTGGGCCTCATCGAGTGCCTGGACGACGCCAGCGCCGTTCAATGATCGTCGGTGACCTGAGTCGCCGGGAACTGGGCAAACGCTTGGCAGGTGACGGCCTAGCGCTCCAGTTAGGCCCCTTCAACCTCACGATTCGTTCCAATCTCGATTCTTTCGCTTCGCTCGCGCATCAGCTGTATGAGCCTTATCCCCTGCCGGATGCGGAAGCGATCAGTGACTTTCACGTCCAGATCAGCGCGCCGCGCGGGTTGCGAAGATGGGTACGACGCCAAGCATGTTTTGGCGTTGATGGGCAATTTCCCTTTGCGCCCTATACCGTCGAACACGCCTTTCCCGCTCTCGAATGGGGCATCAACTGGTGCGTAGCGACGCGCGCGCACCATCTCCTTCTGCTGCATTCTGCGGGAGTTGAGCGTAATGGTCGGGCCATCCTGTTTCCCGCCTCGCCCGGCCATGGCAAGTCGACGCTGTGCACCGCGCTGGTTCATTCCGGATGGCGCCTCCTCTCCGACGAATTCGGCGTGGTGAGGCCTGAGGACGGTCTGCTGCTCCCGCTACCACGCTTGATCCCGCTGAAGAACGAGTCGATCGAGGTGATCAGGAAATTTAGGCCGGAGGCGATCATCGGTCCATCCTTCCTGGAAACGCGCAAAGGCACGGTCGCGCACGTACAGCCACCAGTCAACAGCATTCGGCGAGCGCAGGAGCCGGCGCGCCCGCGCTGGTTCGTTTTCCCTCGCTGGGTTGCAGATGCGCCGCTGACGCTCGAACCGATCCCGAAGAGTCAGGCGTTCCTGATGGTAGCCACAAACGCGTTCAACTATGAGGTTCTTGATGAAATTGCCTTTCGATTGGTCACCGAAATGGTTCGCTCCTGCGATTCCTATTCGCTGATCTACTCCGATCTCGACGAAGCGGTGAGTGCGCTCGATGAGTTGTCGCGGACCGACGATGTTTAGGGCAGCGTGCGAAACACGGCGGGCACAGCGGCTCCTGCTCGAGGCACTGCAGGAGCCCGAAAAATTGCCGGGCCTGCCACCTGCCGACTGGGAACTTCTACTGCGCGTGGCCAGGCGCGTCAGAGTGCTTGGAAGGTTGGAGTCTGATCTCGAGCGCGCGGGTCTGCTCGAAGAAATTCCGGAGCGTGCTGCAGCTCATTTGAGGGCAGCCCGCAACGTTATCTCGCATCGGAATACGCTGATCTCCTGGGAGGTAAACCGCCTGCTTTGGGCGCTCAAAGGTATCGACGTACCGCTTATCCTGCTCAAGGGCACCGCTTATCTCCTTGCAGAACTTTCGCCAGCGCGTGGCCGGATCTTTGCCGATGTCGATCTTCTGGTGCCAGAACGGAGAATTGGTGAAATTGAGGAAAGGCTAGTCGAGCGTGGCTGGTTCAAGACGCAGATTGACCCTTATGACGACCGTTATTACCGCGTCTGGATGCATGAAATTCCTCCGCTTCGCCACCGCGAGCGCGGTACCGAAATCGATATCCACCACCGGCTGTTACCAAAAACAAGTCACCTGAAATCGGACCCAGAATCGCTGTTCACCGCAGCCAGGCCGCTCGCAGACCCACAGCTACATATGTTGGCCCCTGCTGACATGGTACTGCACGCCTTGGTGCACCTGTTTCTTGAGGGTGATCCGGATGAGGGCCTCCGCCTTCGGGATCTGATCGATGTCCACGATCTACTCTGCCGTTTTGGCGAAGAGCCTGGTTTCTGGTCGGATCTTGGCCCGCGGGCTCGCGCATTGGGCTTCGAGCGTCCGCTGTTTTATGGCCTGCATCATGTGCAGCGGCTTTTCGGCACACCAATTCCACCGGATGTGCTGCGCGGGTTGGAAGATGCCGCACCGGTGTGGCCAATTCGCCAGTTGATGAATCGCTTGATCCCCCTCGCGCTCCTGCCTGGACACCCGGATTATCCCTCGCGGTGGGCGTCAGTCGCCCGCTGGCTGATCTATGTGCGTGCCCACTGGTTGCGGATGCCGCCCGGTCTGCTTGCAAAACACCTGTCGCACAAGGCATGGCTGCGCTTTCGCGGATTCCGGAGGCGGGTCGACTTGGCCCAACTCGACCTCAAACAGCAGTAGCCTGCAGAATGTGCTGCGAGCTATTGAACAAGCGCAAGCTTAGCGTTGCGTCAGAAGATTCTTCAGGTGTATGGAAGGAATGGCATAGGAAATGCCCGACGGTTGGCTCAGAGCCGCCTCTTTGCTGCCCTTGATGAATACCATGTTGATGACGCCGATAACCTCTCCGCTGTCGACGTCAAAAACGGGACTACCACTATTTCCAGGGTAAGCTGTGGCATCCAGTTGAAAAATGTTGAAGGTTCCAGTTTTGAGCTGGCGAATCAGCTTCTGATTGATCTGCTGGGCATTGCCAGCAGGAAGCGCGATTGGGGTTATGGACGAGATGGTGCCGCGGTGTGTCACTGGTGAGAATCCCAACGCGCCGCCAATGGGGAACCCGGTAAAGGCGATGGCCTGACCTTCCCGAACAGTATCGGAATTCGCCAGTCTGAGGGCTGGCAGCGGTTCTCCATCAATCCGTATGATGGCAAGATCATGCTGCTGGCTGGACGCCAACAACTTTGCGCGCCGCAAGCGTGACTCCCCTGGGCCATCACCCGGGCCGGTCCGGACAACCAGTTCCGCTTCGGCATCCGCGATGTCCAATACAACGTGGGCATTTGTGGCAACAAGATTGCCATCGCCAATAACGAAGCCACTGCCACGCATCGAAAATTGCGGGCTACCCGTCTTCTTGTAGGTTCCGACAACGACTGTAGACGGCTTTACGCGGTCTATGGTTTCAATCAGGCCGGCGAACGCTTCCGGAGCCAATACGCCCAGCATCAAGCCCGCAATCTCCAAGATAATTATGCGGCGCTGCAAATTGGTGGCATTCACATCATCCGCCTCATTGCAATGCGTCGCAACTCTGGCGAGGGTGCGGTTACCGATGAGTCGAATGGATGTTCGTCTTGCTTGAAGATCTCTAGAATACGCCTAACGTAACCTTGTGTTTCCGCGTAGGGCGGGATGCCGGCGAAGCGATTGACTGCGCCTTCGCCTGCATTGTATGCGGCGGCAACAAGTGCCACGTCACCCTTGAAGTAGGCCAACAACCAGCGCAAATAAGCCAACCCACCGCGAATGTTCTGTTCTGGATCGAATGGCTTCCTGACGTTGAAGCGCTCCGCCGTCTCCGGTATCAATTGCATGAGGCCTTGTGCATTCTTCGGGGAAACGGCGCCCGGGTTAAAGTTCGATTCGGCGCGAATGATGGCCATGGCCAAGCGGGGATACACACCGTACTCCGGAGCGAGTTTGAGGACTATTTCCATGACCTTGCGATGATCGGCGGCGGCCTTGGCGAAGATGTCATGCCCGTCGCTGTCGAACATGCATTCGGGAGCCTTGCTTACCGGATCACCGACCTGTTTCAACATACGTTGAGCCTGTGGAGATCCCTGCTTTGCCGCCATGTTAAAGAAATAGGCCGCTGTGGCATCGTCTCTTGGTACACCGCGCCCGTTGGCGTACATCCAGCCAAGGCTGTACTGAGACTCGACATCACCCAGTCGTGCTGCCTCGCAATAAAATTGGACTGCCTTGATCGGATCGCGCTTCACGCCTTCGCCATGCTCATGGATTCTGGCCTGATCGCGCAACGCGGCAACGCGCTCCAACGATACCTTCTGTGAATCGGCGGCCCCCGCATGCTCTGCTGCACAGCCAACCAGGAGCACGAAAGACAGTGTCAGACGAAGATGGCTTCTGATCGAGGGCAGGGCGCGGTTCATGGCTTGATGATAAACTCAGAGGCGCCAGAAGTTGATGCCATGGGCGTTGAACGATGGGCCATCGAGCATGCTCTTGACGTCGATGACGACGCCGCTGTCATGCAGTTTGCCCACATAGTCCGCTGTAGGGCGCGCTTTGAAATGACGATGACCCACAGCGGCAACGATGGCTGATGCCTTGGGCAATTCGTCCCACGCTACCAGATCGACACCATATTCGTGCCTTGCTTCTACACCGTCGGCGACCGGATCGTGAACGACAACTTTCGCCCCATACGACTCGAGTTCGCGGATCACATCGATGACCCGGGAGTTGCGAAGATCAGGGCAATCCTCCTTGAAGGTGAGGCCAAGCACGATGACCGGGCAATCTTTGACAGGGTGGCCGTTGCGTACCAGCTGCTTGATGGTCTGTTCGGCGATAAACTTGCCCATGCCATCGTTGATCCGTCGTCCGGCCAGGATGACTTCCGGGTGATAGCCCAGTTTCTGTGCCTTGTGGGTCAGGTAGTATGGATCGACGCCAATGCAGTGTCCGCCGACCAACCCGGGGCGGAAGGGTAGGAAGTTCCACTTTGTTCCAGCCGCCTGCAGCACTTCAAGCGTATCAATGCCGATCTTGTCGAAAATGATGGCTAGTTCGTTCATCAGGGCAATATTCAGATCACGCTGGGTATTTTCGATTACCTTGGCAGCCTCGGCTACCTTTATGGAGGAGGCCGGAAATACACCGGCCGAGATGACGCTTCCATAAATTTCTCTGACCGTAGCAAGGGTTTCCGGCGTATCGCCAGAAACCACCTTGACGATCTTTGTGACAGTACGTTCCTTGTCTCCCGGGTTGATCCGTTCGGGAGAATAGCCGACAAAGAAATTCTTTTTCCATTTCTTGCCGGAATATTGCTCAATGATAGGAATACAGACATCTTCCGTGGCGCCTGGATAAACTGTAGATTCAAATACCACAATCGCGCCCTCCTTCAGATTCTCGCCTACCGCCCTGGAGGAACTGACCAAAGGGCTGAAATCCGGCTGATGCGCATCATCGACCGGGGTAGGGACCGCGACGATCACAAAATCAGCTTCCTTCAATGCCGCTGGATCGGTTCCAACTTCCAGCAGAGTCGCTGCCTTTAGGCTCTCGTTGCTTACTTCACCGGTGGGATCGTAGTGCTTCTTGTAGCAAGCAACTTTTTCGGCAGATAGATCTAAACCAATGGTACGGAATTTCTTCCCAAATTCCACTGCAAGCGGAAGACCTACGTAACCCAGTCCAACTACAGCAATTGTTTTCATTATGTCCCTCTTTCAAAAGTCAGGTTGGTTTTTAAAGATCTTTTTGCAAGCGTCCTACCTCAACCTGGCCTGGGAATTTGTCGCCAAGTTTGGCCAGCGTATCCAATTCCGTCCGGGCTTCATCCTTACGACCGGCGCTGACCAGTAGCTTTGCAAGGTTGAGGCGGATTACAGCTGCCTGTGGCGCAATTTCTACGGCCTTCCGTAGCAATGTGATTGCGCCGGCTGTGTCTCCCTTTGCTGCCATCAACATAGCCAGCGTATCCATGAAGGCGGGCTGATTGGGGGCGAGTTTATTCGCCTTTTCGGCATATTCAATAGCTCTCGGGGATTTTAGCTGCTCCGAGACCCAGGCCAGATTGTTAAGCGCCAGAGGATTGTCGGGCTGAATGTCGACTGCCGCACGATAATGTTGGGCAGCCATCGTGTAATCCTTGTTGGCAAGCGCGACATCAGCCAGATGGAAACGGAACGCCACATCTTTGGGGTGGTCCTTCAGCCACGCCGCAGCAGTCTTGTCTGCCTCGGCACGATTTTTTTCCGCGAGATACACGGAATGGAGCTTGATCGCCAGTTCAGGTGCAGCGGCAAGCTTCAATGCGGAACGATACGCTGATGCTGCCTCGGGCCAGTGTTGGCCGGATGCCTGAATATCTCCTTCAAGGGCTATGCCGATCGCTTCCTTAGGGCGTTGTTTTTGAACCTGACGGGCTACAGCAAGGGCGTCTTCAGGCTTTTTCGATTCCAAGGCAATTAGAATTAGAGTACGCTGCGCTTCCAGCAGGTCCGGTTTGATTTCAAGCGCTTTGCGCAAGCTCTTGATGGCTTCTTCCTGGTTCTTGCTAGTCAGGTGTACATTGGCCATCCGCATCTGGGCCAGCGGCGATGCGGGCTGCGACACAGCCAACTTGCCATAGGCCGCTAGCGCTTGGTTGAAGTCTCCTGACACTTCCTGTGATTTCCCAAGGGCGTCGAGAATTTCGGGTTTGTCAGGCATGGCGGCAAGTGCGTCCTGGGCAGCCCCAACGGCCTTCTTGGCCTCCTTGATGCCCAGGTAATAGTTAATCAGGGCCAGCCGCGGTGCCACTTCGGAGGGATTCGCACTGACTGCTTTATTCAGCAGTTCGGCAACTTCGTTTGGTGTGCCTCCAGAAGCGATGCGCAAATCCGCTAAAGCCAGCATGGCGGCGACGTTCTTCGGGTCGGCGGCAAGAACTGCTTCGAAGCGCTTCCGGGCTTCCTCAGGCTTCTTTTCTGCGAGATCCATGCGTGCCAAAGCCATGGCCGCCGGGAAATAGGAGGGATTTATACTCAGGGCCTTCTCAAAGCTCTTGCGGGCGCCAGCCACATCCTTCTTCCCGAGCAGGGCGCCAGCGCGTAGATTGTAGGTCGCCGGGTTGTCCGGCTGCTTTGCTTCAAGCACCTCAATGGCTTTCAATGCCTTGTCGGCCTCATTCCGGCGAAGATAAGTCGCTATCATGGCCATATCTGCTGCCGTACCCTTGTCACTTGCTGAGATTTCTTCGAGTTCCCCGAGTGCTGTGCTCATTTCACCTTGGGCCATGTGCGCCAAGGCCATTGACGTCCGTTTTTTTGGATCGCTTGGGTCGAGTTGGCTGGCCTTGGTGAAATATTCCTCTGCCCTTTTGGCATCGCCATTCTGCAAGTACACTTGGCCGGCCAGTGAGAGCATGGTGGCATCCTTGTCCATGTCGTTCAGGAACGGCTGCAGGGTGGAAAGTGCCTTGGCGGGCTGGCCACTACGCAGGTAGCTGGCAATCAGGAGGCGGCGCGCTAATGGCAATTGAGGAACCTGCTGCAGAGCCTGACTGAGATAGGACTCCGCTTGCAGATAGGAGCGCAGTTGGTATTCGATGGCGCCGGCAAGTTGCAGGGTGCCGGGATTGTTGGGAGAAAGTTTGAGCAGTTGTTGAGATAGTTCGCGGGCCGTGTTGTAGTCTTTGCGCTGGTAGGCAAGTTGTGTTTCCAGAAAAACTGTCTGCGGATGCTTTGGTGCGATTTTCTTGAGGGTATCGACCTGCTTTGCCGCATCATCCAGCTTTCCCTGCTGCAGCAGGCTGCCGATGATCGCAGAGTGTGCAAGCAGGAAATCCGGCCTTGCATTGACGGCCTTGTGATAGAAATCAAGGGCTGCGCTTTGATCGCCTTGAGCGGCTAGTAAAGATCCCTTGAGCAGTAGTGTTTCATGGTTGTCCGGCTTTTTTGAGAGAATGCCGTCGACGACCGTCAGAGCGCCCGAAATATCCTTGTTTGCGGCCATCTTGCGGGCACTGGCGAGGAGTGCCGGTGCATAATCCGGTTGTGCGGCCAAGGCTGCCGCAAGAGCGGTTGCTGAGGCCTCGCTATTGCCCTGTGCCAGATACGCTTGGCTGAGTGTCGTTTTGAGGCTGGCCGCAGGTTCACCGATTGGTAGTTCCAAACTGGCGAATTCGTCGGTCACTTTTTTCGCCTGCCCGGTACCCAGTAGTGCTCTTGCCAGTAGAGGGGCAGTCTGGTCCGTTGGATACTTGAGTTCAAGTGCCTTGCGCAATTCGATCTCGGCGCCAGCCATATCACCGCTGTCGAGCAATGCCTTCCCCAGCAGGAAACGCGCTTCCCCCAGATTTGGATTCTGCTGCAGCGCGTTCTTGAACTGAATCGTGGCGGCTTTATTGTCATTCCTGGCCAGAAAATCTTTACCCGACGCAATCAGCGATTCTGGCTTGTCGCCACCGCATCCGGCCGCTAGTGCTGTAAGAAGAACGGTTGAGAGGAGGGTGTGGCGAAAGATGCAGGGTTTGGTCATTGTGATTTATCTCTATTGATGAACGGCTATTTCAAGCCGAGGCGATGCATAAGATCGTAGAGGGTAGGACGGCTGACACCGAGTATTTCCGAGGCCCGCAGCAGATTGCCATTTGCCCGGCCTAGAGCGGTAACCACGGCTGAGCGCTCGGCCTCGTCGCGGGCACTACGCAGATCGATGAATTCTATGCCATCTTCATCTGGTGTGCCGTCCAGACCAATATCGTTGCGGGTGATTTGCGGACCGTCGGCCATAATGACAGCTCGTTTTATGCAATTTTCAAGTTCGCGAATGTTCCCTGGCCAAGGATGAGCCTCAATTGCCCTAATTGCGTCGTCTGCGAGAGTTATGGTGCCTCGATTCTGCTCGCTACTAAAGCGCCGGACGAAGGCATGGGCTAGCAGGGCGGAATCACCAGCACGCAAGCGAAGGGGCGGGATTGTGATCACGATCTCTGCAAGACGGTAATATAGGTCTTCGCGGAAACGGCCCTCTTTGATCAGGGCCTTCAAATTCTGATGCGTGGCGCAGACGATTCTGACATCGACTGGTATTACCTGACGACCACCCAGTCGTTCGATCACACGTTCCTGTAAAAAGCGAAGTAGCTTGGCCTGTAGGGAATGTGGCAAGTCACCGATTTCATCTAGCATAAGCGTCCCGCCATCCGCGGTTTCAATCTTGCCCGGTGTGGCTTTTGTGGCGCCGGTGAATGCGCCTTTTTCAAAACCGAACAACTCGCTTTCCAGAAGGTTATCCGGAATGGCGGCGCAGTTGATGGCGATGAATGGCTCTTTTCTGCGCGGCGAGGCTTCGTGCAGGCCACGAGCCAACACCTCCTTACCTGTGCCGCTTTCCCCGAGCAAAAGCACGGTGGCACTACTGCCGGCAACCTTCTCGATTGTCCGGCAGATGCGCAGCATTTCTCCGTCCCGCGTCAGCAGCCCCGCAAGTGCATCCGGTTGTTGCATTTGCTGGAGGCGACGATTCTCCTGCTGCAAATCGAAGAGGCGATATGCGCGGTCAATGGTTAATCCAAGCAATTCCGGTTCAAATGGTTTGGCGAAGAAATCATAAGCGCCTAGCGCAATGGCGCGCAAAGCATTGGCCCGATCATTCTGCCCCGTAAGAACAATAATTTTCGTGTCCGGGGCAGCAGCGAGAATTTGCTCAAGCAACCGGAAGCCCTCCGAAACCGAGTCGGCATCGGGTGGAAGTCCCAGATCCATGGTCACGACCGCAGGATTGTGGCGATGTATCTGCGCTAGCGCACTTTCGCGGTCACTTGCGGTCAATGTCTCGAATCGATCCAAGGACCAACGCAGTTGCTTCTGTAGCGCAGGATCATCTTCGACGATCAGCAAGGGACGGGGCTTGACTGCACTCACATGGATTCCTTTTCTCGCAAGTCGGATTCGGTTCGCAGATCAAACAGCGGCAAAATAATGGTAATTCGTGTTCCAGTATTTTCCTGGCTTTCAACCTGCATTTCACCACCAAGTTCCTTGATGTACTGCGCGCTTTCGTAGGCACCAATTCCCATTCCTGCCTGCTTGGTACTCTGGAAGGGTTTGAACAAACGCTCACGGATGAATTCCGAAGTCATGCCATGCCCCGTATCACCCACTTCGAGCGCTGCACGGTCGCCACGACGTTCGAGAGAGAGCCATACATGCCCTGTCGGATCTGTGGCATCGAGCGCATTCTGAACGAGGTGGCCGATGACGCGCTCAAGCCGTTCGGCATGGCCACGGGTTGTCAGTCGCTCAGCGACCCTGATCTCGATAGATCTGCCTTGCTCCATTTTTCCAAGCCGAATGCGTTCAATGACATCGGGAAGACTGACGCCACAGGGGGTGCCTGGTGGCGTTGCTCCCTCGCGGAGTTGCATCATGAGTTGACGCATGCGCTCGACAGAGTGTTGGACTGTCATCAGCATATCCTGCTGGAATTCGGGATTGTCACGATGGCGCTCCGCATTACGAAGCATGAGCGAAAGCTGGGTGATAATATTTTTTAGATCATGCACTACAAATGCCGACATTTTGTTAAATGCGTCAAATTTTCTGGCTTCCAGCAAAGCTTCAGTCGCCTGCATTCTTGCGAGAAAACCAGCGGCTTGACAGCCAGCGGTTCGTAACAAGTCGTTGACCTCCCAGTTGACGTCTATTGGTGTTCGCGCACTCGTCAGGATGACGAAGCCAGTCATTTCACCGCTAACCATTAGCGGGACGATCAGCCAAGCGTCGGGGATTTTTGAAAGCCAGCCCGGAATTTCCAGGTCGACATAACGCCCCTGAAAGCTGCGGTATTCTTCCAAGTTTATTACCCAGCCGCTGGTGTTCAGGAACTGGCATAGCGATGATTCGGGTGTTTCTACGGAATCAAGGGCTGGAATATTCCAGCGGGCGGCTGGCGTATATGCGGACTGGCCGGGATCGCGCAGCCAAAGACCACCGGCTGGACTTTCAACCATGTCGGCCAAGCCGCGGATGACCTGCGAGCCCATCGCTTGTGGAGAGTCCTGCGTGGATAATGTTTGCGTAAAGCGCAACCACTCTTCCCGATAGTCGTAGCGATACGAAAAAAAATGCTTGCCTACCTGTACGCGCAATTTGGCACGCATGGATCCCGAGAACATCAAAATTCCCAATGCGAGAACCGAAGCAAATAGCAAGGCCACCTGAAGAGCACGACCCCAGTCACCGCCAAAATAACGGACGTAGTAGCCGACGCCCGCTACGAAGAGCAGGTAAAAGCCTGCAATTAGTAACGTGGCCGTGTGAAACGCAGCCTTCTGGGAGAGCCTGATCTTAGCGGTCCAGTCACGGCTGCGCGTAGTTGCGATCAGCAGAAGGGGAATCACACAAGATTGAACGAAACCACGTACCGCGAAGGCATCAGCATCGAGTTGATTGAACAAAAGGGCATCGGAATATAAGTAGAGGTCGAAGGCAAATTGACTCCCCAAGCCAAGACACAGTGGCTTGATATTCCAGAGTGAATCATTGGAAACATTGCGGAACAGTTGTTCTATCAGCATTAATCCCAAAACGGCCATTGAAAGTGCCTGGAACAACGTGGCGCGCGCCAGTAGTTCGGTGGGCAGCAGCCTGTATCCGAGACCTAAATGCAGGACCAGCCCTCCGACGATCACAAGCCAGAGCAGAGGGATCAGCCACGCTCCAAATGGCCGTTTGCGGTAATTCGTAGTGCCTTCGGGGGCCAGCAAGAGCAGCAGGAACATATACCAGGCCCCATAGCGGAGAACGTTGACGAGTGCGCTCGACAGCAAATAGAAAACATTTCCGGTTTGGGCAAACAGATTTCCCAATATCCCCCAAGTAGCTGTAAGAAGGACGGCCATCAGCATTGCCCTGGACCGTGGAACCTTGTGCCACTGGTGACCGAGGGAAACGAGGTATGCCGCGTACAGCAGATAGCTTGCTGCGGCAATTCCCATACTCCAGGCCATCATCGATACTGTCTGGTTTTCCATGTGCGCTTCACCATATTGCACGCGTCAATCAGTGCGGCAATACCGTGATCAATGGGCCCCCTTGCCCGTCAGTACTACACCGATGGTTTCAAAAATAATGACAATGTCAAAAATCAGGGAGTTATTCTTTACATAGTAAAGGTCGTACTGGAGTTTTTCGGCCGAATCTTCGATGGTGGCGCCGTAGTGATAGCGAACCTGTGCCCAGCCGGTCAATCCCGGCTTCACGCTATGGCGCACAGCGTAGAACGGAATTTCCTTGGTCAGTTGGTCAACGAAGAAAGGCCGTTCCGGCCGCGGACCAATGAGGCTCATTTCGCCCTTCAGGACGGTGAAGAGTTGCGGCAGTTCATCGATACGCAGCTTGCGAATAACGCGGCCGACCCGGGTTACGCGTTCATCATTGGGTTTCGCCCAGACCGCCGCTCCATTTTTTTCTGCATCACAACGCATGCTGCGAAATTTGGTGACTTTGAACAGCCGACCGTTCAGCCCAACGCGTTCTTGGCGATAGAGGACCGGACCACCACTTTCAATCATGATCAGAAGGGCAGTCAGAAGCATGATCGGGATGGCCAGGATCAACAGGATAGATGCGAAAACAATATCGGACAGGCGCTTTATTGCGGTGCGGAAATATCCCTGCCGGAATCCGTCGCCGAAAACCAGCCATCCGGCATATAGAGAGTCCAGGCGAATCTGACCGAGCGTCTGTTCAAAGTAACTGGCGAGATCAAGAACGCGAATGCCCTGCAGTCTGCAGTCGAGAAGTTCGCGCAACGGCATCGACCCGCCACGACGTTCCGATAACGCGACAACAATCTCTTCAACCTTGTGTAACTGGGCTGTTGCGCACAGGGAAGCACTGCGGGGAAATATCTGATCAAATGGAACGAGCGAGTTCGTCTCATTTGGGGAGGGGAAGAAGCCCACGATTGCTGAAGAAGGATTTAATTTCTCGTGAGCACGCTTGACCTCAAGGGCGCGCGCACCGGTCCCGAACACCATGATACGTCGCGCCAGCAGCCCCGGGGATGCCGAGTGCGTGCTGGAGACACGGTTGACCAGGATGCCAAATGCCGCTGACATTGCCGAGAGTTGGATTAATTCCCGGTTGGGCGTAGTGAACGGCAAGAGCACAAAGATTCCGTAGGCTACGGGAACTGCGAGGTACAAGGATAGTACTGCCCGCGCCATCGATTCTTTAGTGCTGTGATTTTGCTCGCGCTGATAGAAACCAAGCCCGACATTGATGGCCAGCATCGTCATGCCGAAAATCAGCGCGAAAAGAAATAGTTGTTCGCGCTTGACAGGCAGGCCACTTCCGATCCAAATAAATACCATCACCATGCCAACGATGACAAATGACAAGTCAAAAAGCATTTTGGCTAATCGGTGCCAGTGAAACCAGTGGTTAAAAAGTCGGACCATATGACGATTCCTTGGCGTGTAAATTACTGTATCAAGCGCTGGCAAACCACCACTAACATGAATAGTGACAAATCTTCGAAACGGTTTGAGCTATTTCAGATTCAAACTGCCCGTTGCGCTACGCTGACTACAATCTTGTTCAGCAATGCGAATTGTATTTAAATGTCACAGGGCGGTGCGTGCAGTATTTCACGGTGATGGTAAAACGTTGTAAGTGACTGTTGCCAGCCAAGGATTCTTCCGGGATGTCCTGAAACCGTGTCCAAGCTCCCGTCGCCGTTAATCCTACTACTAGACCAGTACCTCGGCCGCACCCGGATGCCCTAGAAAAGCTTGTGGGCTGGCGCTGGCACCGTAAGCCCCGGACTGGAAAACCACCACTAGGTCGCCCGGTTGGGCATCCGCCACTTCCATGCGGTCGCCCAGGATATCCAGCGGTGTGCACAGCGGGCCGACTACCGAGGCCGAAATCGTGGCATCATCCGCCATGCGATTGCCGATGGCGAGCGGGTAATTCTTGCGAATCACTTGGCCAAAGTTGCCCGATGCCGCCAGATGGTGGTTCAATCCGCCATCGACTACCAAAAACACCTGCCCGCGCGAAATTTTGCGGTCGACCACACGGGTTACGTAAATTCCGGCCTCGCCAACGAAGTAACGACCGAGTTCGATGACCAGTTCCGCATCCGGCATCTCCTGCGCCGCGCGCGCTGCAAGTGCTGCCAGATTTTTGCCGATGGAGGCCAGGTCGAGGCGTTGCTCGCCAGGAAAGTAAGGGATCCCGAAGCCGCCGCCCAGGTTCAGGAAACGCACCGGAGCGGGTGCGTTGGCGGCGAGGTGTAGAGCGAGTTCATAGGATTTCTGCTGCGCCTCACAAATTGATTCGGCCCGCAGATTCTGCGACCCGGCGAACAGGTGAAATCCTTCAAAATCCAGCCCGCAGCGTCCGATTTCGGACAGCAATTCGGGCACCATTTCGGCGTCGACCCCAAACTGCTTGGCGCCGCCGCCCATCTTCATGCCCGACCCCTTGAGCTCGAAATCCGGGTTGACCCGTACCGCCACCCGCGCCGGCAGCGCCAGTTCCCCGGAAATTTCAGCCAGTTCGCGTACTTCGCGAAATGACTCGATATTCAGCAGGACGCCGGCAGCCACTGCCTGGGTCAGTTCGCCGCGCCGCTTGCCGGGCCCGGCAAAGCTGACTTCCCGCGGGTTGGCACCGGCGTCGAGCGCCACTTTCAGTTCGCCGCCCGAAGCGACATCGATGCCATCGACCAGCCCCGCCATCACGCCGACCAGCGCCGGCAACGGGTTGGCTTTCATCGCGTAGTGCAGTTTGATGGAGGTCGGGAGTGCGGCGCGCAGTTCGTCAACGCGCGCCCTGAGCAAACCCCGGTCATAGGCATAGAAAGGTGTCTGCCCGACGCGGGCGGCAAGGCGTTCGAGCGGAATTCCGCCGACCAGCAACTGACCGTCGGCAACGGCAAACTGGTTCATCGGGGCGTGAACGGGAAGAGGGCGGTCAGCTAGCGACATCGGTAATGGATCCTGCAGAAATTGCCGGCATCAGCCGACGTTTTTTTCGACCCATGCGGTCGACAGCGATTTACGGTCGATTTTTCCGTTGGGGTTGCGCGGCAGCGGGCCGGTATGGATTTCGATTCCCGCAGGAACCATATAGGCCGGCATCCGGGCGCGACATTCGGCGAGCAGGGCGGCGACATCGAGGTCGCCGGCGGATGGCGGCGTAGCAATCACCTGGATGGCCTGACCGAGCCGCTCATCGTCCACACCGAAAGCGACACATTCGCCGACCAGTTTGGTTGCGTAAAGAATTTCCTCGACTTCGGTCGGGCTGACGCGGTAGCCCGAAGTCTTCATCATTTCGTCACGGCGGCCGATGAAGTAAAGATAACCTTCTTCATCCATGCGCACGGTGTCGCCCGAGAAAACGGCAATCTCCGGCAGCACCAGTCCCGCCTCGCGGCCCGGTGCGGTGACCGGCAACGGCTTGTAGCGCTCGGCAGTCTTCTCCGGGTCGTTCCAGTAGCCCATGCCGACCAGCGCGCCGCGATGCACCAGTTCGCCCGGTTCGTTGGGCGCGCAGGGCGTGCCATCCTCACGCAACACCAGAATTTCAGCATTGGGGATTGCTTTGCCGATCGAGTCCGGCCGGCGGTCGACTTCTTCCGGCGGCAGGAAAGTCGAGCGGAACGCCTCGGTCAGGCCATACATCAGGAAGGGTTTCGCTTTTGGCAGATGTCGGCGCAACGCATCCAGCGTCTCGCGCGGCATGCGGCCACCGGTGTTGGCGAAGTAGCGCAGGTGTTCGGTAATCGATTCCGGCCACTCCAGTTGGGTCAGCTGGATGTAGAGCGGCGGCACGGCGGTCATCCCGGTCACTTTTTCACGTTCGATGGCCTTGATTACGTCGCGTGGCAAGAGGTAGTTCAGCAGCACGACCCGGGCGCCGACATGGAATGCCGTCGTGAGTTGGCTGAAGCCGGCATCGAACGATAAGGGCAGGGCGGCGAGCAAGGTGTCATCCGGACGGTTTTCCAGGTAGCTCGCCACGCTCTTCGCCCCGGCAACCATATTGCGGTGGGAAAGGACGACCCCCTTCGGCTTGCCGGTGCTGCCGGAGGTGTAAAGAATTCCAACAACGTCCGTGTCGATCACGCGGTGGCCAGGCTGCGCCGGGTGCTCTAGAAAGGCGCTCCAGCGAACATACGAAAGCGGGCCGGCGAGGGGCAACGGCTCGGGCGAATCCAGTACAACCACATGGCGCAGGTCGTGGCATTGCGTTAGAGCGTCAGTCAGCAAGGCCAGGCGTTCGGGCGAGGTGACCAGCACGCGAACATTGCAGTCGCGCAAAATATAGACCACCTGCTCGGCCTTGAGTAGCGGGTTCAGCGGCACAAAGACGCCCCCGGCTGCTGGCGCGCCAAAGCTGGCGATCGCTGTCTCGAAACGCTTTTCAAGATAGATCGCGACGCGTTCTCCGCGCTGCAGGCCGAGACCGATCAGGCCGCCAGAAAAATCATTGATGGCGGACTGCAGATCACCGTAATTTAAGGTGGCTTTACCGTAAGTCAGGGCGGGGGATTCTGGCGTACGGAGCGCGGCGCGGGTGATCAGGTCGGGTAGAAGGGTGGCGTCATTCATGGGTCACACAGGAAAAGTTAAATGATACATGGCACTCAGCGGGCCGAAACGGGGTATGACGATGTGTAGTATCTCACAGACCGTTTTCTGCTCTCCGCCTATAATGAACACTTTTGGCTCATTGTCTGTGGAGTTAGCATTGGAAATCAAACAGGAAATTCTTGCCATTCTGGACGAGATACTTAGTCTCAAGGGGCGCGCTGCCAGCTTCAGCGAGAAAACTCCGCTGTTGGGAGCGATTCCGGAGCTGGACTCGATGGCGGTCGTGGCGCTGATCACGACGCTTGAGGAACGTTTCGGATTCACGGTCGATGACGACGAAATCGAAGGAAGCACCTTTGCCACGGTTGGCTCGCTGACCGAGTTTGTCGAAGGCAAGCTGGTCGCCTGAGCGCCATGGTCGGGCGCGAGGCCTTCTTTCTTCCGGTTGGCGCCGGCCAGTGCTTCTGTCTCTACTATCCGCCACAAGGGCCGGAAGAGAAGGGGGCGGTGTTGTATATCCATCCGTTCGCCGAAGAAATGAACAAGTCAAGGCGCATGGCTGCCCTGCAATCACGCGCCTTGGCGGCGGCCGGCTATGGTGTCCTGCAAATTGACTTGCGCGGTTGCGGCGATAGCAGCGGTGATTTTGGCGATGCCAGTTGGCAAAACTGGGTCGAAGATGTTGTCAATGCCTACCACTGGCTGAGCGCCCGCAGCAAAGCGCCGCTTTGGCTCTGGGGGGGGCGTGCGGGCTGTCTTCTGGCAGTGGATGCTGCGGTACACCTGAAAAACTGTCCGAATTTCATTTTCTGGCAACCCGTCATTTCCGGTAAGCAACATTGGAAACAGTTCACACGTCTCAAAATGGCTGGAGAACTGGCTTCAGGGCAGGCCAAGGGAGGCGTTGAGCAACTCAGGCAGCAACTTGCTGCTTGTCAGGCCGTTGAGATTGCTGGCTATGCCGTCGCGCCGGGGCTTGCCGAAGGGCTGGATAGAGCGGAGTTGGAGCCACCTGCCGTTCCGCCCGGGCGAGTCGCTTGGTTTGAACTGTCCTCTCGCGAAGAGGCGACGGTTGCTTCCGTCTCGCAGCAACGCATTGCGCAGTGGCGGGCTGCCGGATTCAATGTTGAAACTAACGTTGTTCGCGGCCCGAGGTTCTGGCAAACGACCGAAATTGAAGATGCGCCGGCACTGATCGTGGCAACGTTGGCGACACTAGAATCAGGGCGATGACTTTTACAGAACATGCCGTCACTTTTTCGTGTGCCGGTGAGCAGTTGCTCGGCATCGTCGCCGCACCCGAACTGCCGCAGGCAACTGGGGTTCTGATCGTGGTCGGTGGCCCTCAATATCGTGTCGGCAGTCATCGTCAATTCCTGTTGCTCTCCCGTGCGTTGGCTGAAGCGGGTTACGTGGCAATGCGCTTCGATTGTCGCGGCATGGGTGACAGCACCAGTGAGTTGCGCGATTTTGAGGCGGTCAATGAAGACATCGAGTCGGCAATCGAAGCATTTCGTGCATATTGCCCACAACTCGAACACATCGTGCTTTGGGGGCTTTGTGATGCGGCGTCGGCCATTCTGCTGTATTGGGATCAAACAAGAGATGCCCGAGTGCATGGCTTAGTTTTAGTGAATCCTTGGGTTCGTTCTGAAACCACGCTGGCAAGGACGCACATCAAGCATTACTACGGTCAACGACTATTACAGGCAGAGTTCTGGCGCAAGTTACTGACCGGTAAACTGGGGTTAGGGCGAGCAATTGAAGGTTTTCTAAATAGCCTGATACAGGCTCACCAGAAAAGCCACTACGGAGGGAGAGATGAAACACTACCTTTCCAGAAAAAAATGGCGCGCGCGCTCGAGACCTTTTATGGAGAGGTATTGCTTCTTCTTAGTGGAAACGATTACACCGCCAAAGAATTCATCCAGGCTGTTCAAGCAGACCGCATATGGTCTGCAGCCATTGAAAAATCCAACACCACACGGGTCGATATTTTGGATGCCGACCATACGTTTTCGTCGGCTGAATGGAGGGGGCAAGTTGAGAGCATTACTAGGCGATGGCTGGAAACTAAGATAAATCAGCCAAACACATCTTGATGGTTGCGTACAATTTTAGCATCAGCATCTAATACGCTACGCTCCAACGCAGCTAGCATTACACCAATGCCTGAGGCCGTTGAATGTGGTTTTTGGCTTAGCCGTACGCGCCCAATATTTAAATCCTTGACAATGCAGTGAGACTGCTTCTCTACGCTGCAGCAGATCGGTTTATGTGCCCCACTAACAGACCATGTTGAAATCACTAAAGTCGGCCATAAGCAGCCTCGGTTTTTCCAACGGGGCGCTTTATCTGCTGGGGCGAGCCATGCAAGCGGTTAGCGGCGGGCATTGTTTCCTGATTAGATACTACTTGGTCGCGCAACCGATCCCCAATCCATTCGTGCCGGTTTGTCGGCCATCTGAAAACGACAGGGTTGTGGAAATTGACCGGCACAACCCAATTGTTCAGGCCTTTCCCAGACCGAGTGCAGTTATACAGGCTCGCTTTGAAAAGGGCCTTGTTTGCCTCGCAGCCACCAGCAAACAAACGTTTTCAGGATTCCTGTGGTTTGCACGAAGAGCTTACGATGAGGACGAAGTTCATTGTCGTTTTGTATTGGCCAATCCGGATACTATGGTTTGGGATTTCGACGTATACGTCGAACAGCAATTCCGCCTTGGTCGAACCTTTGCCAGACTGTGGGACGCAGCGAATGAACGCTTTTCCTCCAGTGGAATTCGTTGGAGCGTTTCCAGGATATCGGCTTTCAATCAGCAGTCCCTGCAGTCGCATGAACGCTTGGGAATTCGTCGCTTGAGTTCGCTGACCTTTGTTTGCTTGGGAGGGCTACAGATTGGTTTTATGTCGTGCAGTCCCTATCTGAACATCTGTACGAAGAACATCAACCGTCCGGTCGTGGTGATTGATTTGTTAGATCCCTTGACATGATCAAGAAATACGCCCGAGAAATGATTCATGGCATGTCCTTGGTGACGAAGCCCACCTGAGCCAAACGCATGCACCCTCGCCAGCCTCGACACACCCTCGCGCTCTCGACCTGGTTGGGCTACCTGTTTTTCGTCATTTACGGAAGCCTGGTTCCTCTTGATTTCAGGCCACTTCCACTCGAAGAGGCATGGGCTATCTTTCAGCACATACCAATGCATAAGCTTGGCGTGGAGTCCCGTGCCGACTGGATATCGAACGGTGTACTCTATGTGCCGGTTGGTTTCCTGACCGCCCACCTGTTGTTACAGAAATTTACCGAAGTCCGACGCGCGCCTCTTTTTATTCTTGCGGGTCTCTTTTCTATAGCACTTGCTTTCGCCATCGAATTCTCCCAAATTTTCTTTCCGCCACGGTCCGTGTCGCAAAACGACCTGCTCGCCGAGGTGGTCGGTAGCTTCATTGGTGTTATGCTTGCCGGAAGGTTTTCAGACTGGTTCAACACTACCTTGCATGCTGTTTTCAGCAACCCCAGGCGGCTGACACTGCACTTGGTTCAAGCTTATCTTGTAGGGTATCTTGCTTTCAGCCTCTTTCCGTATGACATCCTCATTTCAAGTGCCGAACTCGAGCAAAAAATCCGTGGTGATAATTGGGGATGGCTGCTTGCCGACGACCAGCACGGGAAAATTCTGATCGTTCTAAAAGCGCTTTTTGAAATCATTCTGACGGTCCCCTTCGGCCTGTACCTTGGGTACCGTTCACGGCACCAACCGGCAACTTTAAAACGGGCTTTCTTGGTGGGTTGTCTGTTGGGCGGCTTCATTGAAATCGGACAGTTTTTTACCGCCAGCGGTGTCAGTCAAGGGCTCTCGCTTGCAACACGGATTGCTGGAGTCTGCGGTGGTTTGGCCCTGTGGAATCATCGCGCAAACTGGTCGCTGGAAAGGCTGTTTGCACTCGCACAGCGGTACACAGTTCCACTTGGCGTAATTTATCTGCTGATCCTGCTGAGAGTAAATGGATGGTTCTCACATCGCTGGGATGGTGCTGAGTTTGCAGCCTCCCGCTTGGGTGAAATGCAGTTGCTTCCCTTTTATTATCACTACTACACAACAGAAGCCAAGGCACTAGTCAGCTTGGCTTTTATCTGCACAACGTATTTACCCATCGGCTTGCTAACCTGGTTAAACCATGGCAAACCAGCCCATGCGTTTGTCTACGCGTTGTCAGCAGCTAGCATCGTTGAAGCCGGTAAACTGTTTCTGCAAGGTATGCACCCCGACCCAACCAACATCATGCTCGGCGCCTTTGCCAGTTGGGGAATGGTTCATTTTGCGCAAGTTTTATCCGGGGCGGCCACCACCCCTCGCACGACTGAAATGGCCGCACTGAAAATCCCGCAAGCCCCACAACGCCAAACTGCCTCCCGGCATGCGACACCGCCCGGCAAGCCGGCACCCATTGCTGGAAAACTAGCCAGACGCTGGGCATCCTACGCCGTACTGTTGCCATCGCTGGCATTCGCCGGGTACTGGGCAGCAACCTACCCAACGCAGCCGGTATTGCTCTGCCTCCTCCTTGGGGCCTGTGCAGCAATCATCTGGCAGCGCCCGGTATTGCTCGTCGCCATCATCCCGGCTGCCTTGCCGGTACTTGATCTTGCGCCATGGAGCGGCCGTTATTACTTGGATGAGTTTGATTTGCTGGTTCTCATCAGCCTTGCCATCGGCTACACCCGTATTCCTCCCGCTCCTGCGCCACGACATACGCTCAACACTGACAAGCTCTTTGCCCTGGTAAGCGGCCTGCTAGCCATCAGTTTTTTAATTAGCGCCCTACGTGGCTTGACCCCTTGGCAAACACCGAATGCCAACACTTTCACAAACTACTTCAGCCCGTTTAATGCCTTGAGAATCGGCAAAGGTGCTCTATGGGCCCTTCTTGCCGTTGGCTTGCTTCGCCGTATGGTCGCCGCAGGATTGAATGTGCAACGGCCGTTCATGTGGGGTCTGGTAATCGGATTGTCAATTACGGTTGCGGTTGTGCTCTGGGAGCGTATAGCCTTTAGTGGGCTATTCAACTTCGCCAGCGACTACCGCGTCACCGGCCCCTTTTCAGCGATGCATACCGGCGGTGCGTACATTGAGTGTTTTCTGGCGATCGCCACGCCCTTCCTGGTCATTCTGATACTCAAGACCCGCAGTTGGATAGTTAGGGTTACTGGCTTAACGCTCCTGCTTGCGACCACATACGCATTGATGGTGACGTTCTCTCGTAATGGCTATTTGGCATTTGGCCTTGCCCTAGCCATCATTCTTTTTTTCGCCCTATTCAATTCCGGAAGATGGCAACAACGTAGCATCCTCGTTGTCGCAATGACAGGGGCAATGCTGGCCGTGGCTTTGCCTGTATATACCGGCCAGTTTGCGCAGGACCGAATCGCCACTGTAAGTAGAGACTACGCGGTTCGCCAAGCACACTGGGAAGATGCGCTTGACATTCGCCTACCGGGGTTCCTCACCACGTTGTTTGGAGTAGGCTTGGGCCGCTACCCCGAAACTCACTATCTATTTAGCCGCGAGAAAAGCCGCTCCGGAACCTACCAGTTAAAAATAGAGGACGGAAACGTCTACCTTCGTCTCGTATCGGGGAGTTCAATCTACATCGAACAGTTAGTTTCTGTTGTCCCGAAGCAGAAGTATTTATTGAAACTGGATGCACGAGCCAACAAACCTGGCGCCACAATCACAATACCTATTTGTGAGAAATGGATGCTCGCTTCCTATAACTGTATTTGGAGTTCTTTGAATGTTGGCAAAGAGGCAGGGGTTTGGCGCCACTTTGAGGTTCAACTCAGCGCTGACCCGTTGAGCACCAGTCCCTGGTATTCCCAACGGCCGATTAAACTCGCCCTCTACAATGGCAACACCCAAGCTATTGTCGACATAGATAACGTACGACTGGAAACCATAACGGGCGAAAACCTGCTGCTCAACGGCGATTTCTCAGATCAACTTGATCATTGGTTCTTTTCTGCTGACAGTCATTTGCAATGGCACGCCAAAAGCCTGCCTGTGGCCATTCTTTTCGATCAGGGCTGGTTCGGCCTACTGGCAGTGGGCCTGTTTTCGATTCTCGCCATAAAGCGGGCGACAGGTCGCGCATGGGGAGGTAACCTGCACGCCGCTGCAGCGCTTGCCTCCTTTAGTGGGTTTCTGGTGGTTGGCCTGTTTGACACACTGATCGATGCGCCGCGTTTCCTGTTCCTGTTTGTCATGCTTGGTGGGTTGTGCGGGCTCGGAAGCCTGAAGGTTCTTAAGGTGAGTCAAAATGGCTGACAGAAAGAGCGGCGGCCGACTCGGCGGGCGGCACTTTCAGGGACGCCCCCTATTTAAACACCGCAGGCGCTGCTCAGCGCTGGCAAAATGTATGTACGAAGATCTGACTTGCGCATTTTGCCTGCCCACCGAAAATATGAAAAATTTTTAGCTGCCCGCGGAACACTGTACATGAAGGAAAATATCCCATGCCACTCGTCTCCGTAATTATCCCAGCCTACAATTGCTCACGCTATATCAAGGAGACCATCGAAAGCATCTTAGGCCAAAATGGAGCGACTGATATTGAAATTATTGTAATAAATGATGGTTCGACAGACGACACGGGTGAAATTGCCCGTGCGTTTGGGGAGCCAGTTAGAGTTATTGACCAAGCGAATTCGGGTGTCTGCGTTGCCAGGAATCATGGAATTAGGGAAGCTAAAGGTGCCTTTATTGCCTTGGTCGATCATGATGACTACTGGTTGCCGAACAAATTGGTAAACCAGCTGGCTGCTTTTGAAAGCCATCCGAATGTTGACGTGGTCTTTTCGGGTTTTGTCCGATGGTATGGTGATAATGAAAATGGGCGCTTCGAAAGTCCCTCGGCCTTTGAGGAAATGGGAAAACCACAAGGGATTGATAGCGAGTTCTCCGGCTGGATATACCATCAGATGTTATTGGATAGTTGGGTGCTAACCAGTGCGGCACTTGCAAGATCACCTATCATTGTTGCGTCGGGCGGTTTCGATGAATCACTTCCCTTTAGTGAGGATTGGGATTTTTGGTTAAGAATTTCTCGAACCTCTCAATTCATAAAATTGAGAGAAGTGACGACACTTTACCGGCAACACCCCAATCAAGGCTCAAGGGTAACCAGGCCCATCGACTACCGCACACGACTTCTCGAAAATGCATCAAAAAAATGGGGGCTATGCAGTCAGGATGGTCGCTGTGTAACGCCTGAGCGATTCAAGAGGCAACTAGCAAGCTACTGCACCAGCTTTGGCCTGGGTCACTTGAGAGATGAGCAGGGTGCAAGTCGCCTTGTCGCGGCCAAATCACTCTTGAAGGCGTGGTCAATTGACCCCCTCAACTGGCGTAGTCTGGGCTATCTCATGGCAATGGCGATTGGCTGGAAACCGAAATGGTAACTTTAATTCATGGTGACCCGGCTCCGATTTTTCCAGACATGGGTTTGCCCCAATTCGTGCCCCGAAAAATCGGAGCCGGGGCACCTATCATGTTGGAAAAGACTGTTACAAGCGCGCAATAATTGCATCGTATATAATTAAATATTGTTCTTCATCAGGTCATGATCAGCAATGTCCGATACTATTGAGTGTGCGGCCGACGCAGCCGCGGTTGGCATGCGCGAGTTCACCGCCAGCGGCCATCAGTCAGCATCCGATCTTTCCGGTTTCTTATGGTCTGTCGCGATATTTGCCGCTCGTGAACAGCCCGGGGAACTGATCGCGACGATCGGTTCGATAGTGCAAGCCGCGTCTCAGCCGACGGTCATCGACGTAATGGTCAACGGCAATCATGAACTCGCCGCAGAGATCGGCAAGCGCATTGCAATGACCCCGATCGTAGTCGATTCTATTCGTATCAGGGTGTGGTCAATACCATTGGGTGGCAAAGCGCATGCTTGGAATGAGTATGTCCATCTCGTCTGGCCAGGTACGAGACTGGCCTTTTTTGTTGATGGCTATGCCAGGCCAAGGCTCGATGCATTTGAGTTGCTTGCCGCGGGAGTAGCATCGGCCCCGGCTGCACTCGCCGGAACAGGCGTTCCTTCGTCAGGAAGAACAGCGCACAAACTGGGTGCAGAAATGCTGCGGGAAGGCGGACTTCAGGGCAGTTTCTTTGTCTTGAAGGAATCTGTGATGAATGAGTTTCGGGACAGTGGATTTCGACTGCCTCTAGGGTTGTACGGATTCGATACCCTTCTGGGAGCCGTCCTCGCGTTCGGACTTGATCCATCCAAAAACCAATGGAATGCAAAGGGGTGCATTCTCATACATCCGGAAGTGACGTGGACCAGCGACAAAAAAAACTGGTGGCGACCGTCTGTTGTCAGGACGCAATACAAACGCATCCTCAATAATGCCTTGCGAGTGCTTGTAATACAGGCGACAAAGAACTATCTGGCGCAGCGCAAACTGCCGCCTGAACAACTGCCGCGAACCGTCGAGGATTTTGTTCTTGGCTGGGTGAATGACAACCCGGACGATGCACGGAAAACGCTAAGGGAATCACCCCTCAGCCGATTAGCCTTGGCTAAACTGCGCGAACCAAGAAATTGGTCTGTTGCCAAGCAGGCGCCAAAATTGATCTACGCAAGCCGGGGAACGACGTAGGTTTTCAGAACCGCTCTTGCGTTGTATCGGTGGTTTGCCTGTCAGGCGATTCCAACGGCGCGGAACTGGCCAATACGAAGAAGTAACAGTAAAGAGAAGGGGCTGGGCGGAATTCCCTTACGATCCGGAATCCCTGACGGCGAACGAAGCGGCGGATTCGCCACGCGCTATAGCCGCGCTTACCAAGCTCCCAATAGTGCTGGCCGTCGAACTTGTGGGCGATCCAGTAGGGTAGACCAAAGAATAGCCCCTTCTCGTCGAGCCCGGAAAAATTGAGCAATGCAGAGACGCCAGCAAACGGCGCCGGAAGCGTGATTATGACGTGGCCGCTGCAAATTCGCTTCAACTCCGACAAGGCCTTTCCAAATTCGCTGAAAGGAATATGTTCAAGGACTTCGGCTGCGATAACGCAATCGAATGAATTGCTTGCACATGGAATTCTTGTTACGTCCCCGACGATATCCGGCCTGATCGACTCATCAAAATCGAGGGTTGTAACATTCATCCCCCAGTGCCTGAGCAACCACGTCGTATGCCCCGAACCGGGACCGATTTCAAGCACGCTACCGCCTAGCCGGGTCCACTCACATACGGCATTAGCCTGGTGCCAATGGGTGATCATGCGTGGCAAAGTCATGTATCGGCGACGGTACGAATCCACGTCAACCTGAATTGGCCTACCTACCATGCGAGCAAATCTTTCATTACGTTATCGTGCTGCATCAGTATCCAGGGCGTTGTCTTCTCACGACTCCGGATGGCCTTTCCGGCAGCTTGAAGGATTATCTCCCGTACCACCCCGGAAGAAGTTTTCTGCATATTGCGGTTCAATGCGTTGTTCCTGGTCTATTTGACCATTCCAATCTTCAATCCGAGTTTTTTGTACAAGGCTACGATTTCAGTCCATAAGGGGTGCCGAAGAAGTCGCAACGATAGAACCCAAAGGGTCGCCGTCATCAATCCGCCACCAAAGAAAAAGCGCAAATAGTTAAGTTCGCCGACAGGTTCGAAAACCGCCCATAAAGCGATAGGCGAGACGCAGAAGGTGGTTATCAATGCACTTGGAACGCAAGTTCGCACTACATCGTTTAGGCGCAATCCAAATGCTCGATAAAGATTCCATTGCGACAGCCACAATCCAAATAACGCTGCCGCGAGAAGACCGAAACAAGCGCCAGTCAAGCCAAAGGGAACGACCGCAAACAGACTGGCCACACGAGCACTTTGAAGCCCGATTTGTAAGGAATTGCTTCGTTTTACATCATCGACCGCAATCAATGCTTCTTTGGCGAGGTAGTGAACCAGTTCAATTGCACCGACCAGGCAAAGAATCTGCGCCAAGGGCGCTGCATCAATCCATTGATAACCATAGAAAAAACGAATCGCTGCGTAAGGCACGATGCCGGTGAATGCAAAGAACGGCCATCCAATCGCTGTGATGTAGGCAATGCTTTTGAGATAGCCACTTACGATCGACCCATGTTGACGATTGTCTTGCGCAAAGTACGGCAGGCAGACGGGAATAACTGCGTTAAGAATACCACGGTTAAACAGTTCAACGAGGCCGTAGCCTCGGCTAAACATGGCTACCCCAACGAGACCCTGTACCCGGCCAATGATCATCTCCGGCGCACCTTTCCCGATCTGTCCGAAAATATAAATTCCACTCGCAAATTTCCCAAACTGAACGACCCTGCCAATTCCCTTCGTGCCGGGCAATCGAGGGAAATCCGGGGGACGAAACCAGATCGAGGCACCTACCATGGCCACTACACCCGCGAGCGAGGACCAGGCCAGACTCATGTATCCAAAGCCGTTGAGAGCCAACAGAACCGCCGCCGCGAAGGATGCAATGTTAGCGAGCATGCTGCCAATGAAGATTGGCCGAAAATTCAGCTGGCGCCGAAAGTAGGCCATGGTCACCGCGCCGAAAGGGATGAACAAGAGATTCAATGTCTGCACTCGCATTACGTCGGCGATGCCTGCATCCCGATAAAAACTGGCGACCGCTGGCGCACATGCAAAGAATAGAAGGGCCATGCACCAGGAAATTGAGATAGTGACAGTCAATGCAGCACGAATTTTGTCTGCCGTCAGCTCCTTTTCCTGAATCACATACTCGGCAACGCCAAAGTCGCGAAACGTACTGGCAAAGGCAGAAAAAACCGCCGCAACAGCGAAAACCCCAGTTTCGGCTGGTGTCAATAGACGTGACATGACCATTGTGCCGATGATCTGAAGCGGTAGGGAAAAATAGCTAGTGGCGATGGAATAACCAAGCGAACGGCGAACTGAAGTCAATGGGTCGATCCGAAAGAGTTAATGCCGATCACTAGCGTCCGGAAATTTATTCGAACAAATTCAATTGGTTAGACATCCTGCTTGCGCCACAAAAATCCGTCGAATTTGCAATCAATTGATTTAATTGAGTTTTCTTGAAAAGAGTGAAGCTGAGTAAATTTAAGATAGTGTAGTTCAAACTCAGGGCAAAATCCTGTTAGATACGCCAATCGCGGCGTTCGTTAGCGTCGGCCAGAGTACTTCTGGCGATTCCGCCACACAGCGCGAAAATATTTTCAGTGACGGATGATCCATCAATTGGGCGAATACCAGCTTTCCTGCGCACATCAACCCACCCCTGTAAAATTGGGGAAGTTTCAAGCAAGTTGAAGTCATCGTCACCCATAAGTAAGATTTCTTTCTTCGGATTAGCCAGTTAGAATCTCTTATGACAAAATCTCCGGACAGCAGTGAAGAAGGCAAGGCGTTGATCAAATTTTTTTGATAGGAGCTTTCTGGAAGCCTCCTGACTGATATCGTTACCCAGTTCGCGTGCTTTGCATTTGAAAGGTTAAACAAATGTTCAAGAAAACTCTTCTCGCAATTTCGTTCTTAACTATTCTACCTGCAAGTGCAATGGCAGACATCTCTCGCCTGCAAAGCCTTCTGGCAGTGACACCCGAAGGCGGTTGGGTGCAGGCCAACACAACCACCTATTCGAGCGCCTGGGCCACCGGCGCGGCTGCGGCACCGCCAACGCCTGGCGGTCCTGCCTCAGTGGTCACAGCCTGGAGTTCGTTCGCCTGGGACTCCACCCGCAATGATCTTCTATTATGGGGGGGCGGCCACGCCAATTACGCCGGCAACGAGATGTACGTATGGGATGGCGGTACCGGCGCCTGGACCCGCGGGTCATTGTCCAGCCGTATCGACGCGAATAACTTTGTGGTGGATAACGCCGCGCCGCAATCGTCCCACACCTACGACAACAACGTCTACCTGCCGGTCAACGACAGGTTCGTGACATTCGGCGGCGCCGCCTACAACAGCGGTGGCGTGTTTACCTCGGCCGACGGCCGTGAAGGTCCGTGGCTGTGGGACCCGACCAAGGCCGACGCGAACAGGGTCGGTGGCACCACGGGTTCGGGCTACGATCCGACGTCACTGGGCGGCGAGATGTGGACCAACCGGCAAAGCGTGCTCAACGGCAGTGAGCCGGGCAGCTACCTCATGGGAACGACCGCTTATCGCACCGAAAACGGGAAGGATGTGGTGTACCTCACTGGAGATCAGAACTCTTCGGGCCGCCCGTCGCTGTATCGCTACACCTTTGGCGACGTCAAGAACGGTGAGGCGGACACACTGGAAGTGGTTGGCGTGATGTGGGATGCCGCTGGCGGGACGGGCGCCGCCACCATCGACACCGCCAACGAGCTCTACGTGCGCTCCGCCTGGGGTGATGTGTATGGTGACTTCGCCGTCTGGGATCTGAGCAAGTCCAACGCGGCCGACCCCAACAGCAACCGTGAAATCAAGGTCGACCTAGTACGCGCGGATGGGTCGGCGTTCGAGATGAATGCTAACTATGGTGTCGACTACGACGCCGCCAACGGCAAAATTTATCTCTGGGACGGTGCAGCGATGGGTAACGTCTGGAGCGTAGACGTCGGCGTCGATGCCGGTGGCAACGTGCTCGACACGTGGGTCGTCAGCGAACTGTTCAGTACCACCGCTGCGCAGCCGAGTGGCGGCTTTCCGGACGGTAACGGCGTGCTCGGCAAATGGAAGTACGTCAGCGAACTGGAAGCCTTTGTCACCATGGATAGATACGATACCTTGACTGGCGACGCCGAGATCTGGCTGTACAAGCCGTTCGCCGAGGCGTTGACGGCGATTCCCGAGCCCGGCACTTACCCGATGCTGCTTGCTGGTCTCGGTCTGCTGGTGATCGGCCGGATCGGACGCCGTCAGCGCATCGGCTGACGACGGACGAGAATGCGTCGCTCGTCACCGGCCACCGTTCGCGGTTCACAGCCATAAATAGCCACGGCGTGATTCGGCGTGCTGTCGGCGCATGAAGCGGCGAATTGTGGTCACGAAAGAGTCGATGCCGCAAAATTTATTTGAGCCGCACGGTGGCGGCGGTAGGCTTTCTATTTGTCGCCAGTTTTGGCGTCGGGCTCAGATTTGGCGTCTGGCTCGGGTGTATCGCCCGGAACGACTGCCTCGGTGCTTGTAACGGGGTCGGTCCCGGTTGGCTGTTTTGCAACCGGCTTGCGCACGTCTGAAGGTTTTCCGCCAAGTAGCCGAAATTGCTCACGTAGCACCTTGGCGTCCGGAGAGTGCTGCAGACCGGTAACTACGACCGTCAACGCTTCCGGGCGCTTGCCAGTCTGCATCAAATACTCTGCCCAACTTGAATAGGCTGGCCAGTAATCGGGTTTCAGTCGCCGTGCTTGCGCAAAGGCTTCGTTGGCTTTAAGCGTGAGGCCTAGCAACAGGTCAACTTCGCCAAGTCGTGTATATATCTCCGGAAGTAGGATGAAGTCTGGTTGGGAATTCTGTATTACGTATATATAGTCAGCAGCGGCACTCTCCCGCATCCCTTGGCGTATGTGTGCCGGTACGCCAGCTTTCCGGGAACGCATCATGGTGATTTGTGCCCAGCAGTAGTGGTGCAGAGCACCAAAACCTTTGCCCATTATTGTCCGCCAGTATGCCTGTCGGGCGGGGTCGGCAGTGAAGGTGGCCGTGTCCGGGCAGTAACGTGGCAATAACTTCATTTCAACGTCGGTGATATTTTGAGGTGCAGCAATTACCGCCAGAGATGGCGAAAACAGTGCAACTGCGAGCGCCAACTGAAGTATCAGTCCGCGTATTAAACTCAGATTCCTAGATAAAAAAATATGCATCTTGGGGTTCCTGCGCACAGTTACTATCTGATACGATTTAAATATCGTAAATGCAATCTGCACCGACTATCCTGTTACTGAAAAACCGGTGCTGCCATGCTGCAACAAAGCGATCACAAATCGAAAAGGCAAGATATTGTACCAGTTGCCACTTTCTGGACACGGTTTTGCAACTCAGGCCGCCTTTCTCATAGCATAGGCCTGTCGGGCTTCAAGGGTTGACATGAAGGCCAGTTTTTCCAAACGCCGGTGATGATTGTAACGCTCCTTGAACTCGGTGATGAACTCGGAGCCTTGTCCAATGTGGTATGAGCCTGAACAAGTGGTGTATTTACAAGCAGGAATAAGGCTGAAGCAAAAAGTCTGAGGTTGGATTGAAGCGTGGTTGATCATCACAAGGACGGTGATCGACATGAACGAGGCACGGATTTCGCGCGAGTACACCGCCGCCGATATCGCACTACTCGTCGAGATGGACAAAGTTAACGAGGACGTCTGTGGGCCGGCATAATTTGTAGAAGTCGCGACCCGATCTGACAGTTCCCGTTTTGACGGTGCCTGATTGTCAGATCAAATTCAGGTTGGTGATTTTCTCGTTCCACGCCTCCTTTCCTGCGATCAGTGTCTGCAGAGGCGTGCGTCCACAGCACATCTTACCCTGATGGGTTCGCTCGTTGTTGTAGTAGGCGATCCAAGCATCGAGGTCGATCTGTAGCTCGTCCAACGACAGATAGAGCTTGCGGCGGAACGCCACCTGATAAAACTCCTGCAAGATGGTTTTGTGGAAACGCTCGCAGATACCGTTCGTCTGCGGATGTCGCGCCTTGGTTTTGGTGTGCTCGATGTCGTTCAGAGCCAGATAGAGCTGGTAGTCATGAGTTTCCGGCTTGCCGCAATACGTCGTCTTGCTTTCTCTCGAGTGCCGCCACCTGGGCCTCGGTCAGCAGGATGCCTTGCTCGGCTACCTGTTTCTCCAGAGCAGCCAGGCGCTGCTTGAACGAGGCGAGATCATTGCGTAGCCAGATCGAGCGGACGCCGGACGGTGAGACGAAGATACCTCGCTGACGCAGTTCGTTGCTGGTTCTCACTTGCCCATGCGCTGGCTGCTCGGTGGCGTAGGCGAGAACTGCCGTTTCCGTGGGTTCCTCAACTCTGTTCTTGGGATTTGGCTTGCGCCGGTTGGCATCGAACAGGGATTCGACGCCACCTTCGGTAACTGCATTCTGGTTCCGGTAGAAGGTGTCGCGGGACAAGCCCATCACCTTGCACGCCTTCGATACGTTGCCTAACTCGGTGGCCAGATTCAGCAGGCCGATCTTGTGACGAATGACATTCTGGTTAAGACTACTCATGGGGTTATTCCTTGGCGCTCTCGCGCTGTCTTGATGAAGATTCGCACCTCTATCAAAACGGGTAACCCCACCTCTTGGCAAGGCCCTACTGTCAGATCAAGTCTGAACTTCTACACATAATTAAGTCAGTAGCGCCAACGTCAAAAACAAACCATAACGACCTTCTCTCAACCTATAGAAAAACCCCTTTCACTCCCCTTTTGCAATCGATCAGATCGAACAACCCAATCAACCAGCTCGAAGCCGATTCAGGCTCATGCCTGAATTCACTAGCGTCCGGAAATTTATTCGAACAAATTCAATTGGTTAGACATCCTGCTTGCGCCACAAAAATCCGTCGAATTTTTAATCAATTGATTTAATTGAGTTTTCTTGAAAAGAGTGAAGCTGAGTATATTTCGCCACACAGCGCGAAAATATTTTCAGTGACGGATGATCCATCAATTGGGCGAATACCAGCTTTCCTGCGCACATCAACCCACCCCTGTAAAATCGGGGAAATTTCCAGCAAGTTGAAGTCGTCGTCACCCATAAGTAAGATTTCTTTTTTCGGATTAGCCAGTTAGAATCTCTCATGACAAAATCTCCGGACAGCAGTGATTTGACTACTATTTAATTTAATACGTTTGTCATTTCTCAGTTATTCGGTTTAGTTATCCGCTCGGAATTCAATAGAGGCAAATTATGAGCAATTCATTACCGAATCGTTAGTCTAGCTAAAAAGCACTCAAGCTGATAATTCGAGGAATGTTACTTCTTCAAGGAGCTAAAAATAATTTTTTGGGAGATTTTCCTTTGCCGACGCCATTGGCTTTGCTACGAAAAATTCGAAATCATCTTTACATGCTGAAAAATGATCCGGAAAAATTTGGCGCGAATTTGCTCCAATTGACTAATCCGTTGAGATTTCAGGAGAAACTGGTGGATGTCATGATTGCGGCGCCGTTGCATGTGCGTGTTGATCAGGCGCTGAGGGACGTCCCCACACTGAATGTACTGCAACCTATCCTCTCGCCAAGCATTATGACCGGGGGGCCAAACACGGTCGTTAACCTTGCCTTCTGGGTGGCAAGACTTGGTATCCAAGTGAGAATAGTAACAACGAAGGCTGCTCCAGAAAGCGACCCGAACTGGTTTTGGCGACATTTGGCTTTGGTTACAGGCGAAGCCGAGCGGCCACCAACACTGTCGATTGTATCCGCAACCGATCAATCTCAACCACTTGCCATCGGGCCACGCGACGTCTTTCTCGCGACGCATTGGACCACTGCGCAGCAGGTAAAAACACAACTGCCAAAAATGGAGGTAAAACGTTTTTTTTATCTGATCCAGGACTTCGAACCGGGTTTCTACGCTTGGTCGAGCAACTACGCCCTGGCCATGGAAACTTACAGCCTTGATCATGTCGGCGTGTTTAACGAGAGGTTTCTGTTCGACTATCTTGTTGCGCAAGGGGCTGGTCGTTATACAAACCCTGAGTTTGCGGCCAAGGGATTAGTATTCGAGCCAGCGATAGATCGTGCCAACTTTCACCCTCTGACTGAACCTAGAGCGGACGGCAAGCGCCGACTGTTGTTTTACGCCCGCCCAGGAAACCCTCGAAACATGCTCGGCTTGGGTTTAAACGCGCTGCGCGCTGCCGCAGCAAAGTCAGCGTTTCAGCAGGATGAATGGGAATTCTTGGCCATCGGCGGAGGTGGTGCCCTTCCCCCTATCCCTATTGGCCATGGCATTGTCCTTAAGCCTGCACCATGGGCGGATTACGCTGGGTATGGGCGCTTGTTACGCGAGTCGGATATATTGCTATGCCCGATGCTCTCACCCCACACAAGCTATCCCGTTTTGGAGATGGCCGCATCCGGTGGCATCACTGTGACCAACTGCTTTGGTAATAAAACACGTGCAAAGCTTGAGGAGATTTCAGCTAACATCATCGGTGCCCCAGCTACTGAAGAGGGTTTAACCGATGCCCTTATCGAGGCCGCAATTCGGGTACGGAGCAGGGTAGATACGAATTCCCCATTCAACCTGCCAGTTGACTGGAAGTCATCCCTTTCTAATACCGCCGAGCAAATGGCAATAATTTTCCGTGAATTTGTTGAAGAACAGAAGTTTGATCTCAGTGACAATAAGAGTTTTCATTTCTCACACAACGACTAACCATCATCACGTCCAATGATTGATCAGCTCTCCGGGCAGCTTGATCTTGCCTGTCTCTTTGATGAAGGTTCAGCGCAGGCGTTGATCGAGTCCCTGACGTTGCGCGGTGCCGCCACTGCTCGTGATGCCCATGCCGTCTGTGCAGCAATTGGATCGCCACTTTTTGACGATGAGGAAGCCGCATTCGCCTCAAGGGGTTCCGGCCCAGCGTCTGGCTTCCTAAATTTGTGGCATAAGCATGACTCTGCCGTTGGCTCGTGGGTTCGCGGTGCTTACGCCGTGGTTATCGCTGATGCAAGCCGTAAATCTGTTTTTCTGGCCGTTGATCGGTTTGCCATCAAGACACTCTGTTACAGTATTGATGGACAAACGCTCAGTTTCTCTGATCGCGCTGACTGCGTTGAAGGCCGAGGTGCCGATCTGGACCCTCAGGCGATTTTTGACTATCTCTTCTTTCATACGATCCCGGCTCCACGCACAATTTTTCGGAATGTGTGGCGGATACCGGCGGCCCACAGCCTGTTAATAGACGAAAAAGGAGTGCACGAAACTCGTCACTGGCCTCTGAGTTTCGATGAGCATCACCGTGAACCATTCGCTGTGGCTCGCGACACCTTTCGAAACCTGATTCGTGATAGTGTCGTTGAGGAAATTGCTGGACACATGCGGGCCGGCGCGTTCCTGTCTGGCGGCACGGATAGCTCCACGGTGGCAGGAGTGCTTGGTCAAATTACCGGTGCGCCGGCCCCCGCATATTCCATTGGCTTCGAGGCCGAAGGCTATGACGAGATGGAATACGCACGCATCGCTGCACGGCATTTTGGCTGCGAGCACCATGAATATTACGTAACTCCGGCCGACCTGCTTGCCAGCATACCTGCGGTTGCCCAGCACTTCGACCAACCGTTCGGCAATTCGTCGGCATTACCTGCTTACTACTGTGCGAAAGTGGCCAAGGCCGATGGCTGCACAAAGATGCTCGCTGGCGATGGTGGGGATGAGTTGTTTGGCGGCAATTCCCGCTATGCGTCACAGCGCGTATTTGAGTTTTACCACGCTGTTCCAAAGGGAATGAGGCGAATGATCGAGCCGATGTGCGGTGACGATAGCCTGCTTCGTCGCATCCCTGGCTTGAGGCAAGCAAGCGGCTATGTGCGCCATTCCCGGATTCCGATGCCGGATCGCCTGCAAAGCTTTAATCTGATCATGCAATTGGATCCAACCAAGGTTTTGACCGCGGAGTTTTTGGCGCAGGTTGATCTGGCTGAGCCCGCGCAACACATGCGCGGCACATGGGGTGAGTGCAAGGCGCCCAGTCTGATCAACCGGATGCTGGCCTATGACTGGCGCTACACGCTGGCTGACAGCGACTTGCCCAAGGTGCGCGGTGCAACCTCGATGGCGGGTATCGAAGTCGGCTACCCATTGCTTGCGGATCGTCTGGCCGATTTTTCAATGGCTTTGCCGCCCGACTGGAAGTTGCGCCGGTTCAAACTGCGCTGGTTCTTCAAGGAAGCGCTACGCGGGTTCCTGCCTGATGAGATCATCACGAAGAAAAAACAGGGCTTCGGTCTGCCCTTTGGTGTGTGGGCAACCCGCAATCCGGGGCTGAAGGAACTCGCTGAAGAGTCGCTTCATAGCCTCGCCGGACGAGGCATAGTACGTGTAGATTTTGTCGAGAAGCTATTTGCCGAATATTTGCCGGATCACCCTGGCTATTATGGGGAAATGGTGTGGATTTTGATGATGCTGGAGCAGTGGATCCGCGGGCATCAAGGGGTTCAGGCTAAGGGCTTGGTTCATAAGGCGGGACTATAATTTTGGAGTGGCAGTCTCGAACCGGGTTATTCGCTGGTTCAGCAGCAGGCGCGTTGCCCAAGAGGTTAAAGAATCATCCCAAGGCGTGAATCGGGGCAACTGAAACAAGTCATCGCCTGACCTTCCGACACCGGGTGCTGTCGTGACTGCGCCCCGGAAACCAAGGGTTTTTACCAGCGACGCGTGCGTATGATCGTAGTCGCGGCCGGGTTTTCCGTTTGGGTAAGCAAAGATATCGACCGGTGCATCTATGATCGACTGTAGCTTATTTCGCCCCTCTGAAATTTCGTATTCAGCCTCGGAAGGTGTCAGTGTTGTCAGTATTGGATGGTTAATCGTATGCGCTCCGATCTCCATTCCGTTACGATGAAGTTCTCGCACCTGTTCCGAACGCATCATAAGATTCGTCGGCAATTCGGTTACACCACACATTTTCTGAAGTCGTCGAATGGCTACCTCTCGCTCGGCAAGGCTTAAATACTTGATGCGTGGCAAGAGTGCTTCGATCACGCGCCTTCGTTCTGCGGCTCCCGCCAAAGAACAAATGCCAAGGCCAAACATTTCGAGGTCGATTTCCTTGTGGTGGCAACTGCGCAGGCACTCGATGACAGAGTCGTTCCACATGCGGCCACCATCCAGAAACCCCGTTGAAACAAAGAAACTGGCGGTAAGCCCGTGGCGCTGAAGAATGGGCAGTGCGATTTCGGCATTATCGGCATATCCATCATCAAATGTGATGACCATAGAACGCGGCGGTAGATTGCCTTGAGTGAGGTACGTCAATGCCTCACCGAGAGTCATGACGACGAAACTGCGCGCTACGAAGTGCATCAGGCGATCGAACCGGGTTGCGTCCGGCTCATGTGGAAAAATGCCGTCAGCACGCGCATGAACGCGATGAAAAATCAGAATAGAGAGCCGCGGAGAGACAAGCGTACCTAAAATGCTTGCGCCACTTCTGGCGATCACTGCGACTAGGGGATCCACTGTGTCTCCTCTGGCCGTCCTGACATTAGATAGGCTCTTGAGGTTTGCGCAGGGTCACTAGTATCCAGCCGCGTAGAAAGCGTAACGCATGGAAGCGGCTGACCAATTTCTCGAAGCACATGCCAAGAAAAAACAAGGCGCCGTTGAACATCAGGTAGTTCGGGTACTGACTCAGATACTGGAAGGACTCGACGTCCAGTCCTGCGGATAGGGCAAGACGGGCGACGTCACCACGCGTATTCGTTTTGTCAGCGGTGGGAAAGGTATCTTCTTCCGCTCTGCCTTCGACATGTTTGACGATCTTTGCATGAAAGCGGTTGGGTACAAGGCGCGCAACGAGCGTACCGTAATCCCACATGTTGGCCGTCAGAAAAACGACCGCACCACCGGGGCGCAGAACCCGCGAGAACTCCCGATACACGGATTCGGGATCCGTCAGGTGCTCGAAAACGCTGCGTGACATGATGAGATCGACAGTCGCGTCGGGCAAGGGCAGTTTCGCGAGATCGGCATTGTGGGTTTCAATTTCGGCCGGCACATCAGTGAACTCGACCAACTCGACGCCAATGAGCCGTCCCGCACGCCCAAGATAATTCTTCAGCACGGGAACTGTGCGACCACATCCTGCATCCATCAGGGTAGCACCGGGTTGCAGCAGGTTGTCGACGCGATTCTCGTAGAGCCGATATGGATGCGCGCAGTTCCAATAGTACTTGCGCAGCAATTTTTCCGACAAAGCGGTCATTTCTGCTTTCCGATCAATGCGTAGGTGGAAATGTGATTCGGCTTACCGGCGACTAACTCCTCAAGTTTCGTCTTGTCGCGTTCGCGCAGTGTGGCATCAACAAGCACCACGTAAGCCACAATGTAGTAAGGAAAATCGAAATATACGAGCGACAAAAAAGATCCTCCCACCGCGAATCCGGCAAGGCTGACTTGCACCATCCGCATCAGCAGTGGGACCCAAGTACAGAGTTCTGGATCGTCCTCTGTCTGCCTTGCTATCTTAGTTGCCTTGCGCCACGCAAAAAAACCGAGAAGCAGGAAAAGTATCAGACCGGGGAATCCGTGCTCACCCAAAGCCTGAAAATAGATGCTGTGCGCAACGAAGACGGCGCCACCGACGTAGTCACCGACACGTTCAGGCGCGTAGAGCGAAAATACGACGGGATTGTCACTTGAAAAACCTCCGCCCACCAATGGCCTGTCAACCGCGAGTGCCCACATTGTCTTCCAGGCGTAAATACGCGACATGGCTGACGAGTCCTGTTCATAGGTCTGGATCGTCCCCATACGATTGCTCCATGATTCTGGCATGAAAAGTATGGCGCCGATAAGCAGTGTGCCTAACAGGATGCTCGTCTGAATCGGTCGAGTGCTTTTCAGCGCCAGAAGGAAAGCCATTGCGACCATTGCGAGCAGGGCGCCACGGCCTTGGCTGCCGAGAATCGAAAAGCAGATCGTAACGATAGAAACGATCAAACCAATACGTACCCAGCGCTTGGACGACACCTGATACAGATAATATATAAATGGAATGAGCATCACCAAGGCAAGGCCAAGCGCGTTATTTTCTTCAAGCATGCTTCCTGCGGGCCCCCAGACGCGACCACTTCCGCCCCCTATAACTGTCCATAGCCCGCCTTTAATACCATAAATGCCGATTGAAAACGTAACCACCCAGATGAGCCGCTCGATCTGCTCCCGACCGCGAATCAACATCAGTGTCACCATCAGCATCAAATGAATTTTAATGACGAAAATCCAGCCTGCCAGAACAGCTTCTGTGGAATTGATTGCGAATAGGCTGGTCAACGACATCCAGAAAATGAAAAGCAGGTACGTCAACGTAATGCTGCTTATTGGGAAAGGGCGACGATCTCGCGAAAACAGGAAGGCTATTAGTGTCGAGAGCGCAACGATGTGCGAGAACGGCAGGTTACGCGCGAATCCGAACACTGCTCGATGTGGATTCATCATGGCCAGCCAGGCCCAGACATAGGCACCAAGGCGCGGACTGCGCAAGATAAACGGTACTAGCCCGAGGATAACGATCGTGATAACGATGTCACGCATTGGTTCTACCTACACTTGTTGAGTGGCGTGACTGACGACATAGCGAAATTTCCCCGATTTTTCGGCAGCGATGTTTTCAACCATCTCAACCTGGATATCGACGCTTGAACCAAGGCGCTGACGGAAGCCGCAGATGATCTGGTCAACCATCTGCGGCTGGAATCCGGCATCGGTGACGAGCAGGACCCGGGTCCGCTGGCGCGACTCCTGAATCACCTTGAATGATTTCACTCCGGCCAGATCCCGCAATATATAAATTAACGAAAGTCCATGCATGACCGTACCATCAGCCGCAATAACGAAATCTGTACTGCGCCCCTGTAATTCCTTCAACAGCGGCAGCCCCCGACCACAAGGGCAAGGCTCTTTTGCCAAAGCGCCGATATCGCCGGTGCGGTAGCGGATGAACGGGTAGTCGGCAGTCGCGAGATGGGTCGTGACAATTTCGCCGGTTACACCAGATGGTTGAACGTTCCCATTTTCATCGACAATTTCGACAATGACGTCCTCGGCGGTTATGTGCATGCCCCCAGCCGGGCATTCGTGGGCGATGAAACCGGCATCTCTTCCGCCATAGCCGTTGGCTACCGGGCAGTCGAATGCACTTGAGATGGTATCGCGCTGGTAGTCGTACAAGCGTTCGGAGGTGCAGAACACGACCTTGACGCCCAGTTTGCTTAGCGGAATTCCACGTTTCTGTGCATGCTCGGCTATATGGCTGATTGCCGATGGGTAGCCAAAGATCATTTTCGGTCGGCGTTCACAGATTCTTGCCACAAACCGATCCAGATTGGTTTCGTTCATCTGGAAGGCTGGCATGAGTTCTGTTCGCATCAGCTTGTCTCGGACGGCCCTCACTCTGTCCTGAGTACCTAATTCGATCGGTGAACCCCAGACGACAATTTCCGGATCTCCAATGTCGACATCCCACCAACGTGTGGCGCGCCACTTGGCAGCTACATCGTGACTCACTCGCTCGGTACCGATAAAAAAAATCAGGGGTTCGCCGGTGGAACCGCCGGTGTTGAAGCGGGCAAGCCTCTCAGCGATATCTGACTTCATCCGGTCGCCTTCGGTACGGATGATGACTTTGGTTAGAAACGGGAGTTTCTGGAGGTCAGTTAGTGATTGAATTGCGTGCGGGTTGAAGCCCAACTTAATAAAACAATCCCGAAAGTAGGGGACGTGTTTGCCAACTTTCGTGAGCATGGCACGCAGCCGTTCAAGACGGAATTCTTCCAGCTTTTCTGACGACCACCATTGCGAATCGTCCATGGCGTGGCGGATGGCAACGGTATCGTGGTTCTTCAGTCTTTCTTGTATCGGAAACAGTACGTTGGCAACCAGAGCGGTATGGAGTCCCATAGAAAGTTCCTCAGGCCGTCAACTGGCGGGCGTGCTCACCATAAACAGTGGCAAGCATTGGCCATACGCGCTGCCAGGTGTATTTCTGCACTTCCGCCAGGCCGTTATTGATTAACCTCTCGGATAAGGCGGCATCGTCCATCAAGCGGAGTATGGCGTCGGCCATCGCGTCAGGGGATTTGGGCGGAACCAGTAAAGCGGTATCTTGATCGTGAACGATAAATGGCACACCACCGACATTGGTGCTGACGACAGGAATGCCGCTCGCCATGGCTTCCAGAATGGAATTAGGCATGTTGTCGACCAGGCTCGGGTTAATTGCGATATCGGCTTCTCGATAGGCTTGCGCCATGGCATCCCTGTCGAGGCGACCGGAAAACTGGATTTTATCGGCGAGGCCCAGAGTCTTCGCCAGAGTACGAAGCGATTCTGCTAAGGGGCCCGAGCCGGCAATCGTTAGCGTGGCATCCGGATACTTGCGGTGAACGAACAAAAAGGCACGAATTGCAGATTCGTTGTCGTAGATGGGTTCGAGATTTCTTGCTACCAGAAGTTTGCGCCGCTTGTCGCGATGTGGCGTCGGGTTGTTGAAGCGCGCGACATCAACAATATTCGGGACGACTTCGGCACGTATGTCGAAGCGTGCGAAGACGGCTTTCAGGAAGTCAGAGGGAACGATAAGCGCCGAGGCACGGCTCATACTGAGCTTGATTATTTGGGGGGAGCCTGCGAGAAACGTTGCAGCTTCTCCACCGCGATAATTTATGATCACTGGGGTATTTCTCAGCTTGCCAATCCAGATTGCCGGGACTGCAAAAAGGTGCCAGGACCAACCTGAATTGGCCATTAAGTGAATAATCTGGCTGCGTCCGGTGAGTTTCCAAAGGGCAAGGAGGTAGGGGACGAGTCGGAAGAAAGCTCTGATTACTGGCACTTGGGCTACCCAGAGCGGGCGATAGGCAGAATTGGTTTGGACAGATGAAACCACTAGCCCTTCATTTCGAAGAAGCTCGGCAAGCTGTCGGGTTTGATTAGCCATGCCGCCGTATGGCGGAGGCAATGGGCCAACCAGTCCGATGTGCTTCAGGCAATTCATGATCAATTTTTTTTAACCAGACGCGAGTATGGCTCGAGGTATTTGGTCACGCTGTTTTTCCAGTTGCGAATATTTTCAACAAACTGGCGGCCGTTGGCTCTGAGTACCGGCCACTGACCCGGATTGTTAAGTAGTTCCAGGATGGCTTGCGCCAGTGCTTGCCGGTCACCAGCTTTGAACAGGATGCCGGTTTGGTTATGTTCGATCAGTTCTTTATGGCCGCCGACGTCCGAGGCGACGAATAGTTGTCCCTGAGCCATGGCTTCCAAGGGTTTGAGCGGAGTCACGAGCTCGGTCAGGCGCATCGGGTGGCGCGGGTAGGCCAGGACATTGATCAGGTCGTAGTAACGGTTGACGTCTTTGTGCGGCACGCGGCCAGTGAAGATCACGTGCTCGCCGAGGCCCAAATGGTCAGCCTGCTGGCGTAAATTGGCTTCTTGCGGGCCGCCGCCGACGAGCAGTACGCGCACGTCCGGACGTTGCCGGATCAGTTCCGGCAGGGCATCGAGCAGCAGGTCAAGTCCTTCGTAGGCGTAGAAGGAGCCAATGAAACCGACCACGGTTTTCCCGGTCAGGCCCCATTTTTCCTGAAGCTGCGGATCGGGCGGGCTGGCAAGCTTGAATGATTCGAGATCGACTGCGTTCGGTATGACTGTGACTTTGCCGGCCGGAATGCCGCGCGACACGATGTCGGCACGTAACCCTTCGCAAATCGTGAATACGTGATCAACCTGCTGGATGGCACGGGTTTCCAGCTTTCGGGTAGCCCGGTAGCGCAGGCTGCCCTCGTGGGTGCTGCCATGGTCGACAGCAGCGTCTTCCCAGAAGGCGCGGATTTCGTAGACCACGGGGATGCCGAGCCGGCGGGCAACCTTGATGGCGGGCAGCGCATTAAGCACCGGCGAGTGGGCGTGGATGATGTCCGGGTGGACCTCGCGGGCGACTTCTTCCAAGCGTGTTTCGAGCTGCTTCATCAATGCGATCTCTTTGCCGACCGGTAGGCTGGCCAAGGTTCCCCGGGCGACCGGCGTCCGATAGAAGCGCAGGCGATCGACATCTTCGCAGGGCGCAGTGGTATCGCCCTGCTTGGGCGAGGTCAGGTGGAAGGTTTCCCAGCCGAGGGCGCGCTGCTCGCGCAAAAGCGCAGCGGTGCGGAAGGTGTAGCCGCTATGCAGGGGAATCGAGTGGTCGAGGACGTGCAGGACGCGGATCACGCCGATTCACCTCGCTCCATCACGTTGCGCAGGAAGGCTTCGAACATCAGGATGGTCCAGAGCGAGGCGCTATAGTCGCGGCTCCCGTTGTTGTGGTCGGTGACCAGTTCCTGCAGGTAGTCGCGGTTGAACCACCCGGTTTCAGCCAGCCGCGAGCCGAGAATGGATTCCTGCACACGCGCCTTGAGCGGGCCGCGGAACCAGCGGGCGAGCGGTACGCTGAAGCCCATCTTGGGGCGATACAGCACGTCGTTCGGCAGATGCGGCTCCATTGACTTCTTGAGCAGGTGCTTGCCTTCCTGGCCACGAATTTTTTGCGAGGAGGGCAGGGTGGCGAGCCATTCGATGAGTTTGTGGTCCATCAGTGGTTCGCGCACTTCCAGCGAATGGGCCATGCTGGCACGGTCGACCTTGGTATTAATATCACCGATCAGGTAGGTTTTCAGGTCAAGGTACTGGATCAGTGCCAGCGGGTCGTTCGTGTCGGCCTTGGCAGCGTGGTCGGTGAATACCTGAAGGGCGTCGTAGCCGCCGAGCGCGGACTTGAACTGGGTGCTGAACAGCCGGTTCCGCATCGGTGCGCGCAGGATCGAGACGGAGTGGAAATAGGCTTCTACCGAGTTACGGGCCATACCTTCGAAGGTCGTCTTGGCGCGAAAGACCCGCGGCGCCCAGTCGGCTTTGGGGTAGAGCTTGCCCAGTGTTCCAAACACCGGCTTGCGCAACGCGACCGGCAGGGCCGTGCGCATCTTTTCTTCCATCAGGTGCAGCCGGTAGCGGCGGTAGCCGCCGAAACTTTCGTCGCCGCCATCACCGGACAGGGCGACGGTGACGTGCTTGCGGGCCAGCTGGCAGACGCGATAGGTGGGGATGGCCGAACTGTCGGCGTAGGGTTCGTCGTAGAGCTTTGCCAGCGTGTCGATGAGGTCGAAATCATCACTTTCGACCATGTCTAGGTAGTGATTTGTCTGGTAACGGTCGGCCACCATTTTGGCGAATTCCGATTCATTGAAGGCTGGATCGGAAAAGCCGATGGAACAGGTGTTGACCGCGGTATTGGACAGGCCGGCCATGATGGCGACGACGGCGCTGGAGTCGACGCCGCCAGAGAGGAAGGCTCCGAGGGGGACTTCGGATATCATCCGCAGCTTGATCGATTCTTCCAGGCGGTGGTTCAATTCGGCGCAGGCATCGACGTCGCTGATCGGATTGTCGAGGGTGAAGCGGACATCCCAGTATTGCCGCGGCTCGCCGACTGGCTCTCCACGGCGTATAAGCAGGGTGTGAGCGGGAGGCATCTTCCTGGCACCCTTAAAGATGGCGCGCGGTTCGGCAACGTAGCCGAGGGCGAAGTATTCTTCTACAGCACAGGGGTCGATTTCGCGTTTCAGGCGGCCATGGGCGAGCAGCGATTTGAGTTCCGAACCGAAGAGAAAGGTACCGTCATCAAGCAGGGCGTAGAACAATGGCTTTACGCCAAGGCGATCGCGGGCGAGGAAGAGGGTTTCGCGGTTACGGTCCCAAAGGGCGAAGGCGAACATGCCACGGAAACGGTCAACACATTGCTCGCCCCATGCTTCCCAGGCGTGGACAATGACTTCGGTGTCGCTACGGGTGTGGAAGGTGTGGCCCAGTGCTTGCAGTTCGGGTATGAGAGCCTGAAAATTGTATATTTCGCCGTTAAAGACGACACAGACGGTCTGGTCTTCATTGTAAAGGGGCTGCTGGCCGGTGGAGAGGTCAATGATCGACAACCGGCGGTGGCCGAGTCCGAGCCCGGGTTCTATGTGCAATCCGCCTTCATCCGGACCACGGTGGAACTGCGATTCGTTCATGCGGTTAAGTACCGCACGATCAATTTGACCTTTGCCTCGTGTATCAAAAATCCCGGTGATTCCGCACATCTTAGCTGCTCTCCGCTCTTCTCAACGCGAGTGTACCTGAATCGACCAAGAGCCTATCGTAGGTGCCTTGATACGTGGCGACCATCGAGTTCAAGCTGAATTTCTGCTCGACATTTTCGCGGCCGGCCCGACCCATACGTCGAGCAAGGCCCGGATGATTGGCAAGGCGGCAGATCTGTTGCGCCATGGCTTCGACATCTGCTGGGGGAACGATCTCGCCACTGACACCAGCCGAAACCAGATCGGCGTTGCCGCCGACGGCAGTGGCAATGACTGGCAGTCCTGAAGCCATAGCCTCAAGAATCGTATTGGAAATCCCCTCGGCTAATGACGGTAGTACAAAGCAGTCAAAACCGCGCATGACTGCCGCGATATCGCCACGTTCTCCGGGAAGCCACGACAATTCGCTCAAGCCAGCTTCCGCAAGAAGTTGCTGACATTTATTACGCAACGGCCCGTCACCGACCATCGCCAAACGCAAGCGTGGCCTGAGGTTAGGATCAATCTGAAGCGCCCGGATGAAGGCGCGGGTCAAGGTAGGTTGATCCTTCACCGATTGCATGCGGCCAACCGTGCCGACAATCCAATGTTCCGGTCGTGAAAAAGAGCAGCACGGCGCAGACTCATTTGCCTCCGACGGTCGGAAACAATCAGCATCAACACCATTGTAGACTTGGAGCACTTTGTTTTCCGGTACATGTATCTGGTGAGTTAAATAATCGGCCAGATCGCGCGACAGGGCGAGGTAATAACTCACGAATTGCCGATAGAAGCGTCGTACCCGCTGGTAAGTCACGTTCGAACCGTCAAGGTCGCCCACGTCCCGGCCGTGTTCCCCGTGAATGCGTACAGGCACGCCAGCTGCCCACGCCGGCAACTGGGTCTCGAGCGCTGCCAAATTGCGGCTGTGGACGATAGATGGACGTAGTTTACGGAACAGCACAAAGAGTTTTGGAAATAGCCAGATACCGTGGCCAGGCTTCTTGTTCAATGCAATGAACGCAACGTCATCGCGCCAGATGCGCTGACGGAAATCGGTGATCTCCGTAAGGGCAATGATCGCGTGGCGATAGCTTTCGACCGGCATGTGGTTAATAAGATTAACGATGCCGTTTTCCAGTCCGCCAGTGTCAAAGCGGTATATGACATGGGCAACCAGTGGTCGTGGATCGCTCATGACTTCAGCGTGTTTCACGTGTTCTGGTGAGCAAGGCGTCAATCTTCGGCCCTGCGGATTTGGCGAAGGCGGCCAGGCTAGCCTGGGCTGTTTCGGCAGGTGCATAGAGCATAATCACGGCAGAATCATCACCCATGCCACGCATCCGGGACAGCGCAGCGAGCAGCTTTGCCTCAATCTCGCTTGAAGTTAGACGGCCGTTGACCCAGTACCACTGCCATACGACAAGATTGGTTTCTAGGCCAACTTTTTTTCCGAGGAGGTTGGCGCTGCGGACATCAAGTGAAGCGTCGCCGAGATGAATTGTGCTGCGGCCGCGCGATAGAACAGCCCACACGGGATCATTGCTGACGGCCAGAACGTTGGTCGAGGTGACGAGCTTGTGCTCGTAATCCTGATTACGATAGTAGGCAATATAAACTCCAAGCTGCTGGTCTCCGTTGCTGAAACTCTCCTGAAGCATGGCCGATGGGCTAGCATAGAAAGGTTTCCAGTCGGTGAAAGGCGGGGCTTCAGTCCAGTCGGCCGGCAGTGTCAGGCGACCCAGTTGTGGCGGCGACGCTTTGTCGGCCTGATTAATGGCAGCGAAGCCAAGCGGCCCCGCCGCGGAAAGTGCTGCTATCAGTACGACTACTAGCGTGGAGGGAATGGCTCTGCTCACGTTCTGCAACGACGTCGCCCCAGCAGAAACTGGCCGGGGGGCTTCACTCCAGCGGGCGCCGATAGCGAACATGGCGAGTATGACCACGCCAAAAAACACCCAGCCATAGATCAGGTGATCGACCCCCACAGCCAGCTTATTGCCGGAAAAGTGCCCGATCATGACGATCATGTAGGCACGCAACCAGTTGGCTATGACGGGGACCAGAATCGAGGCGGCAACGAAGATCAGGCGCCGGTGCAACGAGACGTAGTTGA
>Ga0209507_1000340_pt1 | contig 55575 bp, 47 predicted proteins | sample AD_UKC028_MetaG_FD_184414 | JGI IMG/M metagenome (GOLD analysis project Ga0209507, IMG submission 184414) | Active sludge microbial communities of municipal wastewater-treating anaerobic digesters from USA - AD_UKC028_MetaG (SPAdes) (version 2) | ecosystem: Engineered > Bioreactor > Anaerobic >...
CAGACCAGGGACGAGAGGGCGAGCCTCGTCTACGCGATGAAGGTGGCGGTCGAGAACGACGGCTACCTCAAGATCGGGATGTACGGCAAAGCCGTGCTCGGGGAATAGACGTGGTCGTCGCGCGGGAATTGAGGCGGCGCTACGGCGAGACCGATGCCTTGCGCGGCATCGGCTTCGAGGTCGGGCGAGGCGAGCTGTTCGGAATCATCGGCCCGGACGGGGCGGGGAAGACCACGCTCTTCCGGGTGCTGGCGACCCTCCTCCTCGCGGACTCGGGCAGCGCGACGATCGACGGACTCGACGTCGCGAGGGACTACGCCGCCCTTAGGCGCAGGCTCGGCTACATGCCCGGGCGCTTCTCTCTCTACCAAGATCTCACGGTCGAGGAGAACCTCGAGTTCTTCGCGACGGTGTTCGGCGCCACGATCGAGGCGAACTACGCCCTCGTCGCCGACATCTATCGCCAGCTCGAGCCCTTCAAGAAGCGGAGGGCGGGCGCGCTCTCGGGGGGTATGAAGCAGAAACTCGCCCTCTGCTGCGCGCTGATCCACAAGCCGGAGCTCCTCCTCCTCGACGAGCCCACCACTGGTGTCGATCCCGTGTCGCGCAAGGAATTCTGGGACATGCTCGGGAGGCTGAACGGGCAGGGCATCACGATCCTCGTCTCGACACCCTACATGGACGAGGCTGGGCTCTGCGACCGGATCGCCCTGATGCAGGGAGGGAGCTTCCTCGACGTCGATCGGCCCGCCGGCATCGTGGCCAAGTACCCGCACGCGCTCTGGGCCGTCCGCGCGAGCCGCATGTCGGGCCTCCTCGGGGACCTCAGGGACAAGGCCGGGGTCCTGTCCTGCTTCGCCTTCGGCGACTCGCATCACGTCGCCACGGATGGCTCGCTGGGCCCGGCGGAGTTGGAGCGTTACCTCGCCTCGAGGGGGCACGAGTCGATCGAGATCGGGCGCATCGAGCCCGGGATCGAGGATTGCTTCATGGATCTCGCCGGGGCCGGGGAGGGGCGATGAAGGCCATCGAGGCCCAGTCCTTGACGAAGTCCTTCGGCGACTTCGTCGCGGTGGATCGCATAAGCTTTTCGGTCGAGGAGGGGGAGATCTTCGGCTTCCTCGGGGCGAACGGAGCCGGCAAGACTACCGCCATGCGCATGCTCTGCGGGCTCTCGAAGCCGAGCTCGGGCTTCGGCTGGGTGGCGGGCCTCGACATAGGCCGGCAATCGGAAAAGGTGAAGGCGAGCATCGGGTACATGAGCCAGAAATTCGCGCTCTACGACGATCTCACCGTCAGGGAGAACATCAGGCTCTACGCGGGGATTTACGGCCTTCCCGACCGCCTCATCGCGGGGAAGACCGACGGGCTCCTCGCCGGCCTCGGCTTCGGGGAGGAGCGGGAGACCTTCGTGAGGGATCTCCCCCTCGGATGGAAGCAAAAGCTCGCCTTCTCGGTCGCCATCGTGCACGAGCCCAGGATCGTCTTCCTCGACGAGCCGACCGGCGGGGTCGACCCGGCTACCAGGCGGCGCTTCTGGGAGCTGATCTACCAGGCCGCGGAGCGCGGCATCACGGTGTTCGTGACCACGCACTACATGGACGAGGCCGAGTACTGCGATCGCGTGTCCATCATGGTCGACGGCCGGATAGCCGCCCTCGACGAGCCGGCCGAGCTCAAGCGGAGCCTCGGCGCCGCGAGCATGGACGAGGTCTTCCGCCTGATCGCCCGCGGGGCGAAGCGGGGAGGGGAATGAGATGACGCAGTTCGTCGCCTTCGTGAAGAAGGAATTCCGCCACATCGTCCGGGACCGCTGGACGATGCTCATCCTCCTCGCCCTGCCTGTCATCATGCTCCTCCTCTTCGGCTACGCGATCACCACCGAGGTGAGGAACACGAAGGTCGCGATCTACGATCCCTCCGACGATGTCATGACGCGGAATATCGTCGAGCGGCTGAGCGCGAGCGAGTACTTCGAGGTCGACCGCCTCCTCGCGAGCCCCGACGAGGCGGAGGCGGCCTTCAAGGGCGGCGAGGTGGGCCTCGTAGTCCTTTTCCCCGATCGCTTCGCGGAGAAATACGCGCGGGGCGGCGAGGCGCAGGTCCTCCTCGAGGCCGACGGCTCCGACCCGAACACCGCCACGACCCTCGTCTCCTACGCGAAGGGCGTCATCGCCGCCTACCAAGGCGAGCTGGCGAGGTCGGCGGGCCCTGCCGCCGCCCGCGCGCGCCTCATCGATACCCAGGTGCGGCTCCTGTACAACCCTGAGCTCAAGGGCGCGTACAACTTCGTTCCGGGCGTCATGGGCATGGTGCTCATGCTCATTTGCGCGATGATGACCTCGGTATCGATAGCCCGCGAGAAGGAGAAGGGTACGATGGAGGTACTCCTCGTGTCTCCCTTGAAACCCTTCCTGATCATCGTCGCCAAGGCGGTGCCCTATTTCGCGCTCTCGATCCTCAACCTGGCGACGATCCTCGTTTTTTCTGTGTTCGTGCTCGGCGTGCCCGTGGAGGGGAGCCTGTTCGGCCTCGTCCTCGTGTCGTTCGTGTTCATCTTCCTCTCGCTGTCGGTCGGGCTCCTCATCTCGTCGATGGTATCGTCCCAAGCCGCGGCCCTCCTGATCTCGGGCATGGCCCTCATGCTGCCCGTCCTTCTCATCTCGGGCATGATGTTCCCGATCGAGAACATGCCCTTCTTCCTGCGCGCCCTCTCCGCGGCCCTCCCCGCGCGTTGGTACATAGCGGCCGTGAAGAAGCTCATGATAAAGGGGCTCGGCCCGTACTCGGTCGCGAGGGAGCTCGCGATACTTTCGGCGATGACGATCGCCATCCTCGCGGCGAGCCTCAGACAATTCAGGGTGAGGCTGGAGTGATCATGCTGAGATACCTGCTCGAGAAAGAGTTCAAGCAGATCCTGCGGAACAAGATGCTTCCCCGCTTCATCCTGCTCTTCCCCTGCATGGCCCTCCTCGTCTTTCCGCTCGCGGCGAACTTCGAGGTGCGGCACCTCTCGCTCGGCATTGTTGACTGCGACCGAAGCCCCTATTCGTCGCGCCTCGCTCGCAAGCTCGCCGCCTCGACGCTCTTTCGCCTGGAGGAGCTCTCGAGCGATTACGCGAAGGCCTTGAAGGAGATCGAGCTCGACAGGGCGGATATCGTGCTCGAGATTCCCGCCGGCTTCGAGCGCAGGCTCGTGGAGGGGGAGCCCGTCGAGCTGATGATCTCGGCCAACAGCGTCAACGGCGCCAAGGGCGGACTCGGCAGCGCCTATCTGGGGAGCCTCGTCTCGGACTTTTCCTCCGAGCTGCGGAGCGAGCTCGGCAACTCCCCCGCGGGGAACTTGGCCCCCTCCTTCTCGATACTCACTCTATACCGCTACAACCCGCGGCTCGAGTATCCCGTCTACATGGTCCCCGCCCTCATGGTGATGCTGCTGGCCATGCTCTGCGGCTTCCTGCCGGCCCTGAACATAGTGGGGGAAAAGGAGTCGGGCACGATCGAGCAGATGAACGTGACGCCGGTGAGGCGATTGCCCTTCATCCTGTCGAAGCTCATCCCCTATTGGGTCATCGGCTTCATCGCCTTGACGATCTGCTTCGGCGTGGCCCGGCTCGTCTACGGCCTCGCGCCCGAGGGGAGTTTCCTCGTCATCTATCTCTTCGCCTCTGTTTTCGTCCTCGCCCTCTCGGGCTTCGGACTCGTCATATCGAATTACGCGAAGACGATCCAACAGGCGATGTTCATGATGTTCTTCTTCGTGATCACCTTCGTCCTCATGAGCGGGCTCTATACGCCCGTGGCGAGCATGCCGGATTGGGCCCAGGCAGTGAGCCGCCTCTTCCCGCTGCGCTATTTCATGGCGGTCATGCGCCTCGTCTACCTGAAGGGGAGCGGCCTCGGGGATCTTCTCGTCCCCCTCGCCGCCCTGCTCGGATTCGCGGCCTTCTTCAACGGCTGGGCCGTCCTGAGCTATCGGAAGAAGAGCTGAGGGCCCGCCGCCCGCGCCTCCCTTGCCGCTGTCGCCCGCCTCGGTCGCCTTACCTGCGCGGGCGCTCGATGGGCACCTGGACCTCGGTCAGCCACTCGCCGGGATCCCTCCGGTTCCAGATCCCGTCGATGTAGGACTCGCGGGGATTCCCCGAGGGGATGCAGCCCTTATCATCGATCCACTTGAAGACCGCCGCGTAGGCGCCCCGCAGCTCCGAGTAGGGCCCCTTGTGCAGGACGCAGGCAGCCTCGGGCACGGCCGCGATCTCCTTGAACTTGATCGTCGGCGTGTAGACCCCCCGGCGCTCGACCGCCTCGCAGAGCTCGACGTCGATGTCCGTTTCCTTGTATTCGCCGTCGTGGTACTCGATGAAGCAGTAGGGCGGATCTTCGATGCAGCGGAGGCCCGGATTGGCCGCGGCGCACTCCTCGCCGATCTTCGGGACGATGTCGAAATAGCTGTCGTAGCTCGCCGCGACGAAGCGCTTGGAGTACACCATGCAGCGCGGCAGGCTCTTCACCACGATCTGGTAGCCCAGATCCCCGACCTCCCGTATGGATTCGAGATAGGCCTCGATGGACGAGAGCTGGGAGCTCCGCTCGCGCAGCTCCTCCTCGATGCGGCCCCGTCGCTCCGAGAAGAGGGAGGCGAGGTTCTTGCCGACGAGGAGCTGGCGGATCTCCTGGATCGAGAAGCCGCACTGCCTGAGGGCGAGGATCTTGTGAAGGCGCGGAAGCTGGCTCGAGTCGTAATAACGGTAGCCCGTCGCGGCGTCGACCCGGTCGGGGAGGATGAGCCCCTCATCCTCGTAGAAGCGGAGGGCCTTCACCGTCACCTTTCCGATCTTCGAGAACTGTCCGATGCGGTACACGATGGCTCCTTAGGTCGCATGCGAAGCATTAGCCACAGAGGCGCTGAGGGGCGGGAAGAAACGTCGCGCGAGCCGGCGGCCGTGTTGTAGCGCGGTCATCTTCATCCCTGGTTCTCCAATGCGTCTCTGTGGCGATCCTTGCCTTCTCTTCTTGGCTAGCCTATTCCCACTTGAACTTTGCGATGGCGATACTATACGCCGCCGCCGCGATGACGGAAAGGACGATGGCCGGGACGGCGAGCTCGGAGAGCGGAGTCCCGAGCACCGCGCCCTTGAGCAGCCTGATCCCCTGGGTGACGGGCAGGACCTGGGCCGCGGCCTGGAGGGCCCTGGGGAAGATCTCGAAGGGGATCGTCGCGCCCGAGAGGAGGATCATGGGGAAATAGAGGGCAGAGGCCACGGCGTTCGAGACCTTCGCGTTGGGCGACAGCGCTCCGACCAGGGCGCCGATGCCGAAGATGGAGGCCTGCACGAGAATGAAGCTCGCGACGAAGCGGCCTGCTCCCCCCTCGATCCGCACCCCGAAGCCGGCGAGGGCGATCAGTGCGACCGCCCCCGCGGAGATGGCGACGTAGGCGCACTGCACGATGAGCTGCGCGCCGAGGAGGAGGGCCGGGCTCGCGGGCGTCACGCGGAATCGCTTCAGGACCTTGCGGTGGCGGTAGTCCGAGATCGTGAGGGGCAGGCCCATGAGGCCGGCCGCGCAGACGCCGAAGCAGACGACGCCGCCGAAATCGAGGCGGAGCGCCTCGGGCACCGATACGAAGCCGAGGAGGAGCATGAGCCCGATCGGGAAGGCTATCCCGAACAGGAGCATGTCCGGATTACGGGCCGCCAGGGCGAGCTCGGTCGCGAGCACCGCGCGAAACGCTTTCATCATACCGCCTCCTCCTCGCTGTCCTTGTCGATGTACCTGAGGAAGGCTTCCTCGAGGTTCCTCGTACCCTCGCGCTCCACCAGCTCGGCCGGGCTGCCCCGCGCGACGATCTTCCCGCCCTTGAGGATGGCGATGCGGTCGCAGAGGAACTCGACCTCGTCCATATAGTGGGAGCTCAGGAAGACCGTGACCCCCTCGGCCTTGAGTCCCTTCACGAGGGCCCAGACCTCGCGCCGGGCCTTCGGGTCGAGGCCCGTCGTCAGCTCGTCGAGGAAGACGAGCTCGGGCCCCGGGATCAGGGCGAGGGCGATGGCCAGGCGCTGCCGCTGCCCTCCCGAGAGGGCCGAGACGGGGGCCCGCCGCTTCCCGCCCAGGCCGAAGCGCTCGAGGAGGGCCCTCCAGTCGGCCGGCCGCCGGTAGAGGGCCGCCGTCAGCGAGCAGAGCTCGCCGACCCTGATCTTGTCCTGGTAGCCCGCCTCCTGGAACTGCACGCCGACCCGCTCGAAGAGCCGCCTCCGGTCCAGCACCGGGTCCAGGCCGAGGAGCTCGACCTTCCCCGCGTCGGGCTTCCTCGTCCCGAGGGCGCACTCGATCGTCGTGGTCTTGCCCGCCCCGTTCGGCCCGAGGAGGCCGAAGATCTCGCCCCGCGCGACCGACAGCTCGACGCCGTCGACCGCCGCGAGGCCCCCGTAGGCCTTGCGCAGGCCCTCGATCCGCACCGCATCTCCCATCCCGGCACCTCCGATGGCCCCAGGCTGGGCCCTCCCCCAAGGGGAGAGTCAAGGGCGGAATGCGGGATCGCGCGGGGAACGCGAAGCCTTTAGGCCGCCGCCCCCGAACCCGGCCTCGGGGGCCAGGCTTCAGTCCGAGAGCCCGTTCGCGCCCCCGAGGACGTCCTCGCGGAGGATGCGGAGGGAGCGCTCAGGCTCCTCGAAGATCGGGCTGTGGGCCGAGTCGGGGAAGGTGTAGAAGCCCTTGAGCGGGGCCTCGAGCCGGTCGTAGTACTCCCGGGCCACGGAGTAGGCGCAGGTGTAGTCGTATGCGCCCTCGAAGAAGTAGACGGGAAGCTCGAGCCGCGGCAGCTCGCGCGCGAGGTCTGCCGACAGGACCTCGCCCCAGACGACGCTGATCCCCGACTTCGCCTTGGCAGTCCAGAAGCGGTACTTCTCCGCGAGGGTATATTCCCGGAACGCGAGGGAGGGCAGGACGAGGCCCCCGAGGATCGAACGCATGCCGCGCATCGTGCCCACCCCGAGCTCGTGCATCGCGACGTCCCGGAGCAGGGCGCTGTAGCCCTTGGGCAGGCCCCCTTCGCGGGTGACGGGAACCGCCTCGAGCTTGCGGAGCATCCGCTCGTCGCCACGCTCGCGGTAGGCGGCGACCAGGTAGCCGTAGGCCCTGAGCTCGGACTCGAGCTGGTCGGCGATCTGCGCGACGCCGATATAGGCCCGGTACTTCTCGGGGGCCCGGGCGGCCGCGTGGATGGCCACGAAGGTCCCGCCCGAGTGGCCCATGAGGTAGATCCGCTCCTGGCCGAAGCGTCCGCGCAGGTAATCGGTCAGGGTCAGGGTATCGGCCACGAGCTGCTCGAGGGTCAGGGAGCCCGGCTCGGGGCGGGCCACGTAGGAGATGCCCGAGCCCCGCTGCTCCCACCAGACGACGGTGAAGATATCCTCGAGGCCCGTCGGGTACCGGGCTTCGAGGAAGTAGTCGGGCATGCCGCCGTGCAGGTAGAGCAGGACGGGATTGCGCGGGTCGCGGCTCCGGATGTACATGCCCTGCCTCGTCCCGTCGACCTCGATGAAGAGCTTCTCCGAGAGGCTGCCGGGCGCGACCTTCCCCTCGGCGTCGAGGACCGGCCTCGGCTTGCCGGGGCTCAGCGCCAGGAGGGTCGCGAGAGCGGCGACGAGGATGCCGAGGGTAATCGCGAGCGCCGTGGCCATGGTCCTCACCGCCTTTCCCATGCAGCCCTTCTCCCTTGCGCGATCCGGGCCTCGCCGGAGGCCGGGCGCGCCTTCTCGAAAACGGGTATACCATCCCTCGTCCCGAGCTGGCGAGCCCCGAAGCGCTCGAGGGACAGAGCTCGGTTTTCTTGGGGACAGAGCTCGCCGCAATCCGACCGCGGTAGGTAGATCCAGCTCTGTCCCTCGAAGGAAGCGAGTTCCGGCAGCCGAGCTCTGTCCCTGCTACCTTGGTTGTCATCCTGTAAAAATAGGGAACGTTCCCATTTTCCCCTTGCCAGTTTTTAAGCCTGGTGCTACACTGTATTGGGAACGTTCCCAATATGGCAAGCCAGAAGGTCAATATCCATGAGGTCGCCCGTCTCGCGGGCGTCTCTAAGAGTACGGTCTCGCGGGTGGTCTCCGAGCGGGGCGGGTCGGTGAGCCCGAAGGCCCTCGAGGCGGTGAACGCCGCCATCAAGGAGCTCGGCTACGCGCGGAACGCCCTGGCCGCCTCCCTCCGCACCCAGCGGACCTACCTCGTCCTGGTCATGGTGCCGGATATCGCGAATCCCTTCTGGTCCGAGGTGGCGCGGGCGGCCCAGGACCGGCTCGAGGCCGAGGGTTACTCGGTCGTCGTGGGCAACACTGACTGGAGCGAGGCCCGCGAGGCCCGATACTACGAGCTCGCGCGCTCGGGCCGCTTCGACGGCCTCGCGCTCAACAGCGTCACCGGCGACATGGAGTCGATCAAGGGCCTCGGCTCGCCGACCGTCCTCATCGGCGAGCGCTCCGAGGAGCTCGAGATCGACACGGTCGGCTCGGACACCCGCCAGGCCACCCGCCTCGCCCTCGAGTACCTGTACGAGCGCGGCCATCGCCGCATCGCCATAGCGACGAGCGAGTACGGCACGGAGCGGGTCCTCTCGCGGCGGCGCCGGGCCTACGACGAGTTCGTCTCCGAGCGGGGCCTGCCCGCGGATCCGGAGCTGGCGATCTCGGTGCGGCTCTCGGCCGAGGGCGGGCGCGAGCTCGTGCGCCGCTTCCTCGAGCTCCGCGAGCGGCCCGACGCGATCTTCTGCGGGAACGACATCCTCGCGATCGCGGCCCTCGACGCGTTCAAGGCGGCCGGGCTCGAGCCCGGCCGCGATGTCTCGATAGTGGGCATGGACGACATACCGGCCGCGGCGCAATGCCGGCCCGGGCTGACCACGGTGCGCAAGCCCCGGCAGCTCCTGGGCGCGGCGGCGGCCGAGCGGCTGCTCGAGCGCATGCGGGATCCCGAGGCGCAGGCCGAGCGGCTGCTCTTCCCCGGCGAGCTCGTGGAGCGCGGCAGCGTCGCGGATAAAAGGAAGGATCGACGATGATGACGAGGAAGGAGCTGCTCGCGGACCGCGGGCTCTACGAGTCGCGCGCCGCGGGCGCGCTGATCGGCCTGGCCGTGGGCGACGCGGTGGGCGATCTCGGCCGCAGCCAGGACTACCGCGCCCGCTACGGGGTGGTGACGCGGCTCTACCCCGAGGCGCGCTCGACCGACGACACGGAGTTCGGGGCCCTCACCGCCCGCGCCCTCATCGACGCGGGCGGGAAGCTCACGCCGGCCTCGGCGGCCGCGGCCTGGCGGAAGTACATCATCGACCGGGGCGGGGCCAAGAAGCGCGCCGGCCGCCCCCTCTACGGCGCCATCGAGAACCTCAAGCGCGGGCTCGAGCCGCCGGAGTCCGGGCGCTGCAACGTGATGAACGTCGACGACGGCGCGGCCATGCGCGCGAGCCCCCACGGCATCCTCTTCGCGGGCGACCCCGAGGCCGCCGCCGCCTCGGCCGCGGCCGACGCCTGCGTGAGCCACGACGCCGACGGGATCTGGGCCGCCGAGGCGGTCGCGGCGAGCGTGGCGGCCGCGATCGCCGGCGGCTCGCCCGACCAGGTCGTCGAGGCCGGCAGGCGCCGCATGCCCGCGGGCAGCTGGCTGGCCCGGCAGACGGACCTGGCCATGGCGATCTGCGATGAGAAGGGCGATATCGAAGAGGCCTACGAGGAGCTCCACACGAGGCTCTGGACCCCCGAGCACGCGACGGCACCCGAAGCCATACCCCAGGTCTACGCGGTGTTCCGCCTGACCCGAGGCGAGCCGCGGCGGGCCCTCCTGTGGAGCGCCAACTTCGGCCGCGACGCGGATACCATCTCGGGCCTCGTCTGCTCCTTCGCCGGCGCGATGCGCGGCATCGAGGCCTGGCCCGCGCAGTGGGTCGAGCTCGTCCGGCGCGCCTCGGGGGTCTGCCTCGAGTTCGCAGCCGAGGAGGACCTCGTCGCGCTCTCGCGCGAGCTCGTGGCCCTCGCGTACGGGGTTTGCCGGCCATGTCCGGCGCGATGAGCCTTGGCGCGCGGATCCGGCGCGACCGCATGCTCTACCTCCTCCTCGCGCCGGCCCTCGCCTATTTCGCGGTCTTCCACCTCGTCCCGATCGCGGGCATGGTCATGGCCTTCCAGGACTACCGCATCGTCGGGCCGAGCAGGTTCGTGGGCCTCAAGCACTTCAAGCTCCTATTCTCCTCGCCCTCCTTCGCCGAGGTCCTGCGCAACACCCTCGTCATCAGCTCGATGAAGATCATCCTCTTCTTCCCCCTGCCCATAGCTTTCGCCCTGATGGTGAACGAGCTCCGCTCGCGGGCCCTGCGCAAGTTCGTCCAGGCCACGGCCTACCTGCCCCACTTCCTGTCCTGGGTGGTCATCGCCGGGGTCTGGATCGCCTTCCTCTCCCCCTCCTCGGGGGGGATGAACAAGCTCCGGGGCCTCGTCGGCCTCGCCCCCCTCGACTACATGACCGACAAGTCCTCCATTCGCTGGGTCCTCTTCGCCTCGGAGACCTGGAGGAGCCTGGGCTGGGACTCCATCATCTACCTGGCGGCCCTCATGCGGATCAGCCCGAGCCTCTACGAGTCGGCGGACCTGGACGGGGCGAGCGCCCTGCAGAAGACCTGGTACATCACCCTGCCGGAGCTCCGCGCCACGATGGTCACCGTCTTCATCCTCAACCTGGGCTTCTTCCTGAACGCGGGCTTCGACCAGGTCTTCAACATGATGAACGACTCGGTGATCAGCGTCGTGGACATACTCGACACCTACGTCTACCGGATAGGCCTATTGAACATGCAGTACTCATTCTCCACGGCGGCGAGCCTGTTCAAGGGCGCCATCGGCCTCATCCTTATCCTGGGGACCCACCTCGCCTCGAAGCGGGCGAGCGGGAAGGGGCTGTGGTGATGCGCGGCGCCCCCTCCTCCCCCCGCGACCGGCTCTACCGCGCGGCGATCGGCGTCTTCCTCGTCCTCGTCTCGATCGTCGTCCTCGTGCCCATCCTCAACCTCGCGGCCCTCTCCCTCTCCGCGCCCGAGCGCGTTCCCGAGGTCACGGGGCTTACGGTCCTGCCCAAGGGCTTCTCGCTGATCAACTACCGGGTCCTCGCCGCCAATCCCCTCTTCGTGCGGAGCATCCTCAACTCGGTCTTCGTCACCGTGGTCGGCACCGCGATCAACCTCCTCGTCTCCTCGATGGCCGCCTTCGCCCTCACCCGGCCCTCCCTCCCGGGCAAGCGCCTCTTCATGGTCCTCGTGATCGTGGTGATGGTCCTCGAGCCGGGCCTCGTGCCGGAGTACCTCGTCGTCAAGCGGATCGGCCTCATGAACAGCCTCTGGGCCGTGATCCTGTACAAGGCGGTCAACGTCTACTACCTCATCATACTGATGCGCTTCTTCGAGGAGGTCCCGCAGTCCCTCGTCGAGGCCGCGGTCGTGGACGGGGCGGGCTACGGCACCGTGCTCAGGCGCATCATGCTGCCCCTCGCCACGCCCGCCCTCGCGACCCTGGGCCTGTTCTACGGGGTCTACCACTGGAACGAGTACTTCCGCGCGAGCATCTACGTCAGCGACCCGGAGAAGTACCCCCTGCAGCTCATCCTGCGCCAGTTCGTCGTCCTGGACGACACGACCACCCTCATCGGCTCGGGCGCCATGCTCAGCTACGACGAGGCGGCGCGCATGAGCTACGCCGCCCTCAAGGCCAGCACCATCGTGGTGGCCATGCTCCCGGTTCTCATCGTCTACCCCCTGATCCTGAAGTACTACACCAAAGGGGTCATGGAGGGCGGAGTGAAGGAATAGGAGGTTATCGTGAAGAAGAGAATCGCTCTCCTCGTTATCGCCGCCCTCGTCGCGGCGAGCGCTTGGGCCGCGCCCGTCAAGGTCCGCCTCGCGCTGAAGGACCTCGACACCGACGCCAACGGCGCGCGGTTCATCGAGCTGATCGAGCAGGGGATGGCCGCGGCCGGCACCCCCGTCGACATCGAGCTCGTCAAGGTGCCCCAGGGCAACTACGCCGAGAAGCTCAGCCTCATGATCATGTCCGGCGACATCCCCGACCTGATCTACTTCCAGGGCGGGGACGACAAGCTCGCCGCCCAGGGCGTGCTCGAGGACCTGGGGCCCTACGTCGCCAAGTCGAAGTACTTCAAGGCCCTCATGGATCCCCATTCGGCCCAGCGCCTGGCGAGCTACCCCTACGTCGCCTGGATCGCGCCGCCCCGCGTCCGCACCCCCGTGATGCGCAAGGACTGGTACGACTCCCTGCCCTCGGCCAAGGCCGTCGCCTCCAAGCCCAGCGTCGACAGCTACTACGCCCTGTTCAAGGACCTCGTCGCGAAGAAGGGCGCCAAGTACGGGATCTGCGTGACCGGCGCGACGAACGGCGTGGAGGAGCTCGACGCGATCTTCGACGCGGCCTTCGGCACCACCTCCACCTGGCTCAAGGGGGCCGACGGGAAGTGGGCCTACTCCCGCGTCACGCCGAACGAGAAGGCCAAGCTCGAGTTCTACGCCAAGCTCTACAAGGAGGGCCTCCTCGATCCCGAGTTCCTCACCAAGAAGTGGGACTCCAAGGAGCAGGTCTTCTACGAGGGCAAGGCGGGCATGATCCCCGGCGTCGCCCCCGGCTCGGTCGACGTCTACGCGAACAAGATGCAGAAGGCCCAGGGCACGGACATCGTCGCCCTCCCGCCGGCCAAGGGCGCGGCCCAGGGGCTCACGCCCTTCGTGGACGTGACCAAGGAGTCGCGCGGCTTCGCCATCTCCGCCTCCTCCAAGGCCAAGCAGGCGGCCTTCGCGGTGCTCGACTTCATGTGGAGCCCGGCCGGCCTCAAGCTCGCGAAGCTCGGCATCCCCGGCCTCCACTACAACGACGACGGCAAGCAGTACGTCCTCACCGACAAGTACCCCGAGTGGTACAACGGCTGGTTCGGCGACTCCTTCAACGGCTTCAAGCCCGACAAGCCCCTCTCGCGGCCCATCATGAACCAGTCGGCCCTGGACGCCGGCGCCCTCGCCAAGAAGTACATGCTCGCGGACAAGACCTTCCTCGTGCCCGAGCAGTACGTCACCAACTGGGACGCGATGACCAACCTCTACAAGGAGTACGTGGCCGACATCGTGACCGGCAAGAAGCCCGTCTCGGCCTTCGACGAGTTCGTGGACAAGTGGAACAAGGCCGGCGGCGTCGAAGTGACCAAGTACGCCAACACCGTGCTCAAGTAGGAACTGAACCACGGAGATTGAACCACAGAGGCACAGAGACACTGAGGGAATATGGGAGAGAGAAGAAAGAGAGCGGAATCGAGAACCTTTTCCGTTTGCGACTCTCCCCGCCTCTTAACTCTGTGCCTCTGTGTCTCTATGGTTTCATATCGAATTCGGTTTGATCCGAGGAGCGGTTAACGAGCATGGGTATACCGGGCGATTATCTGGAGAGGCTGTACGCGGGCTTCATCGGCAAGAACGTCGGCATAAGGCTGGGAGCCCCCGTCGAGCCGGCGATCTGGACCTACGAGCGGATCCGCGAGGTCTACGGCGAGGTGACAGGCTACCTCAAGCCCTACCGCAACTTCGCGGCCGACGACGACGCGAACGGCCCGGCCTACTTCGTGCGTCCCCTCTTCGAGCTCCCGGAGGCCGGACCCGCGCCCGCCTCCCTCGACCCGCGGGCGGTGGAGCGGGCCTGGCTGGACTACGCCCGGGACGGGGTCGGCATGTTCTGGTGGGGGGGCTACGGCCGCTCGACCGAGCACACCGCCTACCTCAACATGAAGTCGGGCATCCACGCCCCCGAGTCCGGCTCGAAGGCGCGCAACGGCGCCGTCGTGGCCGAGCAGATCGGGGGGCAGATCTTCGTGGACAGCTGGGGCCTGGTCTGGCCCTGCCGGCCCGACAAGGCGGCCGAGTTCGCCGCCGCTGCCGCGAGCGTGTCGCACGACGGCGAGGGCCTCGAGGGAGCCCGCTTCGTCGCGGCCTCGATCGCGGCCGCCTTTTCCCAGCCCGTCGGTGGCGATATCCGCGCCGTCTTCGAGGCTGGCCTCGGCGTCCTCGAGCGCGGCTCGACCTACGACCGGGTCGCCCGCGCCGTCGCGGCCTTCCACGCGGCCCACCCCGCGGACTGGCGCGAGTGCATGGAGTACCTCCTCGCCGAGTGGGGCTACGACCGCTACCCCGGCATGTGCCACGTCATCCCGAACGCGGGGGTCTGCGTCCTCTCCCTGCTCTACGGCGGCGGCGACTTCTGCCGGACCGTGGAGATCGCCACCATGTGCGGCTGGGATACCGACTGCAACGCGGGCAACGTCGGCACCGTCGTCGGCGTCCTCTGCGGCGTCGACGCGATACCGGCCAAATACCGGGGCCCCATCAACGACTCCATCGTGCTCTCGGGCCTCCCGGGATCGCTCAACGTCCTCGACATCCCGAGCTTCTCGCGCAAGCTCGCGGCGGCCGGCTACCGCCTGGCCGGCGAGGCCCTGCCCGCCCCCCTGGCCGCGGCCCTCGCGGCCGGCGACGGCGAGGCGGCCCTGCGCTTCGACTTCGCCCTGCCCGGCTCGACCCACGGCCTGCGCGTCTCCGACCCCGTGCCCTTCGCGATCGCGCACCGGGAGCTCCCGCCGGCCGCCGGCGGCGAGGCGCGCGGCTGCCTCGAGTGGCGCTTCGACCGGATCGAGCGCGAGATGTCCGGGCGGCTCTTCTACAAGCCATTCTACCGGCGCGCCGATTTCGACGACGAGCGCTACAGCCCCACCTTCGCGCCCACGGCCCGGCCCGGCATGAAGGCACGCGTAGCCTTCAGCCTGGAGCGCTGGGAGGGGGAGAAGCTCGGCGTGAACGGATACGTCCGCGAGTCCTGGGGCGGGAAGCTCGTCCCGACCACCGTGCCCGTCTTCCCGCTGCCGGGGAAGGAATACCTCGTCGAGTTCGAGCTGCCCGAGGTCGCCGGCTCGCAGATCGACGAGGTCGGCCTCCTCCTCACGGGCTTTTCGGGCGCCAAGAAGCGCGACTCCGGCCGCATCCTCGTGAGCTCCTTCGAAATCTCCGGCAAGGCGCGCTATACGATCGATATCGCCAAGCAGGCGCTCGAGTTCGGCTGCGTCACGCCCTTCTCCCACGACAAGGGCAACTGGACGATCGAGGGCGCCCGCATGCACCTTATGACCCACGAGAAGTGCGCCTCGTACACGGGCGGCTACGCCGTCCGCGACCAGCGGGTCTCGGCCCTCGTGACCCCCCTCGCGGGGACGAGCCACCTCCTCGTGGCGCGGGCCGCGGGGGCGATGCGGGGCTACTGGGCCGGCTTCGACGGGGCCGGCCGCGCGGCGATCTACCGCAACGACTTCGGCCTGGCCCGCCTCGCCCAGGCGGCCTTCCCCTGGGAGGCCGGGCGCGAGTACCGCCTGAGCCTCGAGGCGATCGGGGATCGCCTGACGCTGCTCGTCGACGGCGGGAAGCTCCTCGAGGCCAGGGACGGGACGCACGCCGCCGGCATGGTCGGCTGCGCCGCGGCCGAGGCCGCGCGGGCCCTCTACGGCGAGTTCGAGGTGGAGGAGCTGTGACGGGATCGGCCGCCGCCGCGGGGACGGGGGGCAAGTCCGACTGCCTCGTCCGCTACGAGCCGGGAAGCGGGCCGCTCCGGGTCGGGATACGCTCCTCGGTCCGGGCCCTCTTCGGCCCGGCGATCGAGGCGGCCGCGCGCGCCGCCGCCGCGGAGCGGGGGGTCCGGACCGGGGAGCTGGAGATCGAGGACGACGGGGCCCTCGACTACGTCATCGCCTCCCGCGTGGAGGCCGCGCTTCGGAAGGCCGGCCTCGCCGCGGCCCCGGCGCCCCGATCGGTCCCGCCCCCGGGAGCCGCCGCGAGCCCCCGGCGAAGGCGCCGCCGCTCCCGGCTCTACCTCCCCGCGAATCAGCCCGACCTGGTCCCGAACTCCGGCCTTTTCGGAGCCGACTGCCTCATCCTCGACCTCGAGGACTCGGTCGCCCCCGATCGGAAAGTGGAGGCGCGGATCCTCGCGCGCCGGAGCCTCGTCGAGGGACGCGGCTTCTTCGGCGCCTCGGAGCTGGCCATCCGGATCAACCCCCTCTCGGGGCCCTTCGGGGCCGCCGATCTCGAGGAGCTGGCCGGCGCCTTCCCCCAGGCGATCATCCTGCCCAAGGCCGAGTCCGCCGCCGACCTCGAGGCCCTCGACCGGGAGCTTTCCCGCCTCGAGGCGCGCTCGGGGATCGAGGTCGGATCGATCCTTGTCATGCCCCTCGTCGAGACGGCCCTCGGCGTCGCGCGGGCGGTCGAGATAGCCCTGGCCTCGCCGCGCAACGCGGCCCTCTGCTTCGGGGCCGAGGACTTCGCGCGGGACCTCGGGGTACGGAGGAGCGCGACGGGCGAGGAGAGCCTCCTCGCCCGGCAGTCCGTCGTCCTCGCGGCGAGGGCGGCGGGCATCCAGGCCCACGATTCGGTCTTCTCCGACGCCGAGGACCTCGCCGGCCTCGCGGCCTCCTGCCAGGCCGCGCGGAGGCTGGGCTTCGCGGGCACGGGCCTCGCCCACCCCAGGCAGATCGAGGTCGCGCATCGCGCCTTCGACCCGGACCCCGAGGAGCTCGCCGAGGCCGAGCGGATCGTGGCGGCCCTCGAGGCCGCCGAGGCCGCCGGCTCCGGCGTAGCCTCGCTCGGGGGCAAGATGATCGACGCGCCCGTGGCCGCGCGGGCCCGGGAGCTCCTGCGCGAGGCGCGGCCCGGGATGAGGAGCTGAGATGGAGTGGAGCAGGAATTCGCTGGGCAGGAGGGTGCCCCTCGAGGCGGGCGGGCGGAAGCTCCGGCCCTTCGCCGGGGCCTTCGCCGATACCGGCCCGCGGCGCTCGGCCGGGGCCCCCTCGCGGCCCGCGGCGGCCCGCGGCCGGCCGGACAAGCTGGTCGGGGGCTGGGACGAGCTCCTCGACGCGCTCGAGCTCCGCGACGGGGCCGTGATCTCCTTCCATCACCACCTCCGGGACGGGGACGCCCTGGTCAACGAGGTGGTCTCCCGCCTCGCCGCCCGGGGCCTCAAGGGCCTGACCATCGCCCCGACGGCCCTCTTCCCCGTCCACGACAGGCTCGTGCCCTACATCGAGTCCGGCGTGATCGCGCGGGTCGAGGGCTCGATGAACGGGGCGGTGGGCGCCGCCTGCTCGCGCGGCGCGATGCGCGAGCTCGCCGTGCTGCGCTCCCACGGGGGGCGGCAGCGCGCGATCCAGGAAGGCGAGCTCAGGATCGACGCGGCCTTCGTCGCGGCCCCCTGCGCCGACCCCTTCGGGAACGCCAACGGGCTCTACGGCAAGTCGGCCTGCGGGCCCCTGGCCTACGCGGTGCCCGATTCCCTCTTCGCCGAGAAGGTCGCGGTGGTGACCGACGGGCTCGTGCCCTACCCTTGCTCGCCCTGGTCGATCCAGGGCGGGAACGTGGATTACGTCCTCGAGGTCGAGTCGATCGGTGACCCGGCCAAGATCGTCTCGGGCACGACCAAGCTCACGAAGAGCCCCACCCAGCTCCTCATCGCCGACTTGACCGCCCGCTTCGTCGAGGCCGCCGGGATCATGCGGGACGGCTTCTCCTTCCAGGCCGGCGCCGGCGGCATCTCGCTCGCGGCCACCGTGGCCATCGCCGAGCGCATGCGGCGCGCGGGAATCAAGGCATCCTTCGCCCACGGCGGGGCGACGAAGGTCCTCGTGGACCTCCTCGAGGAGGGGCTCGTCGGCGCGATAGTCGACCTCCAGAGCTTCGACCTCGAGGCGGTGCGCTCCTGCCGCGAGAACGCCCGGCACCTCGAGTCGAGCCCCTTCGCCTCCTACGGCCCCCGCGCCGCGGGCTGCGTGGCCAACATGCTCGACCTCGCCATCCTGGGCGCCACCGAGGTGGACCTCGACTTCAACGTGAACGTGAACACCCACTCCGACGGGCTCCTCCTCCACGGGATCGGCGGGCACCAGGACGCGGCGGCCGGGGCGGGCCTCTGCGTCGTCACCGCGCCCTCCTTCCGCAAGCGCATCCCCATCGTGCGCGAGCGGGTCACCACGGTCTCCACCCCCGGCGAGGTGGTGGACGCGGTCGTGACCGAGCGGGGCATCGCGGTGAACCCGCGCCGCGGGGAGCTGGCCGAGCGGGCGCGGGCCGCGGGCCTGCCCCTCGTCGGCCTGCCCGAGCTCATGGAGGCCGTCCGCGCCCTCACCGGCGTGCCCGAGGAGCCCGAGTTCGGGGATCGGCCGGTGGCCGTGGTGGAGTGGCGCGACGGGAGCGTCCTCGACGTCGTGCGGGAGCTGGTCCCGCGCTAGGCGCCGGCCCGGCCGCTTACTTGAGGGACTGGATCGAGAAGCCCAGCTCGTCCTCGGCCGAGGCGGCCTCGCGCTGCCAGATGCTCCGGCGGCTCTTGATCGACAGGCGGGCGGCCGAGCGGAGGCGGTCGAACATCGCGTGGTTGCGCCGCAGGGCCACGTAGCTCTCGCGCTCCTTCTGCCCGAAGACCGCGTCGAGGTGCTCGTCCATCTCCTGGTTGAGGCGGCCGTCGAAGCGCTCGACCAGGGCGCGGTAGGACTTGAGGACGGCGCGGAGGTACTCCATGACGAGCTCGTCCATGCCCTCCACCGTCCCCAGGTCGGCGACGAGCTCGGCGAGGCTCTCGACGGCCTGCTCGTAGCGGTCCCCGTTCATGAGCCCCAGGGCGACCTTGGCCCGCTCGATGAACTCCTGGCAGGAGTGCTCGCAGGCGGCCGCCCCGCCCGACTTGATGGAGGGGTGCTCGGTCGCCACCCGCGTGACCAGGCCCAGGGCGTCCTCGAAGACCTTCGAGGCCCACTGTCCCTTGCCCAGGTCCTCGTAGAGGGTCTCGAGGGCCTGGCGGTAGCCGAGCCGGTAGGACTCGGTCCACAGGAAGACCGCGTCGTAGACGTTGAGCGCCGCGCCCTTGAACTCGATCCTCCCCGAGCTGATGAAGTCGAGCCCGCAGAGGGCCAGGGACTCGGCCGTCTCGGCCTTGAGCTTCTGGTACACGGGCCCCGCGACGAGGATCTTGTCGCGCTCGGGACTGATCTTGCCCGCCCGGGCCTGGAGCCGGGCCGCCGTGTTCACGATGTCGCCGGAGACGTCGCCGTCGCGGGTGATGATCAGGGGCGTGTACTTCTGGCCGCCCGCGATGCCGGCCGAGATCGCGAAGGCGGGGAGGAGGGTCGCCGTCCTGAGGCCCTCGGCCGCGGGAGAGGCCGCCGCCGGCGCCCTCCCGCCCGAGAAGCAGGCCATGACGTCGAGGACCGCCCGGAGGACGTCGATGGCCGAGGCGCCCAGGAGGAGGATCTCGTCGCCGTTGGCGCGCTTGGAGAGCACGCCCCAGGAGGCGGCCAGCTTGGGGATGTCCTCCTGCAAGACCCGGTCGAGGCGGTCGAGGACGGAGACGTTGTTGCGGTTCCTGCGGCAGAACTCGGTGTAGCCGTGCATGTCCAGGAGGCCGAGGTAGATCTCCGAGATGGAGACCAGGCGCTTCAGGTCCCCCGCGAAGGGATAGCGGCGGTCGGGCACGACGAGCTCGGCCCAGAGCCGCGGGTAGGCCTCGGGGCTGAGCTCCCGGAAGAAGCCCCAGTCGAGGCGACGCTGGAGCTCGAAGGCCCGCCTGATCGCGGCGCGCACCGGGGGCGTCTCGGGGAGGCGGCTCGCGTAGGAGCGCAGGGCGTCGAAGGTGGGCAGCTCGCCCGCGAGGATCCTGTCGCAGAGCCGCCCGAGGAGCTCCTGCGAGATCGCCTCGCTTTCTGGTTCTTGGATGCTGTTCATGGTTGGTCTTCCGTCCGGCATAGTTGCCAGTGTAACGATAGTGCAAGCCCGGGCCGAATGCAAACTTCCGCCCGCGGCGAGCGTGGCGCGAGCGCTCGCTCGCCGCTCCCCCGCGAGGGGCGGGCCATGCTATCCTCGGAGCCGGAGGTGTTCGATGAAAGAAGTCCTCAGCATGTACGCGCGCTACGGCAAGCGCGCCGACGAATCGGTCATGGCCCTCCTCGACGGCCTCTCGCCCGAGGCGCGGAACGAGGACCGGAAGAGCTACTACAAGAGCCTAACCGGCCTGGCGAGCCACCTGGCCGGGGGAGCCCTCTACTTCGCCGGCCTCTTCCGCGCGGCCCTGCCGGCCGCGGCCGCCGCCTTGCAGGCCGGCGAGGGGCCGGCCCCCGGCGAGGGCGGGCAGCTCGACGCTGCCGGCTGGGCGGAGCTCAAGGCGCGCTGGGCCGCGGCCGACCGGGCCATCGTCGAGCTGGTCGCGGCCCTGAGCGAGGCCGAGCTCGCCGCGCCGGTCAAGCTCGACTGGTACGGAGGGAAGCCCGACAGCGTGCCGATGTGCTTCCTCCTCCACCAGCTCTACGTCCACGGTATCCACCACCGCGGGCAGATCTCCCAGATACTCGACTCGATGGGCGTGGAGCACGACTTCTCCGGCATCGACCTCGAGTTCCTGCCCAAGGCCTAGGCCTCGAGCGCCCGGGCCGGCCTAGCCCAATTCGGCCGTCCCGGCGCAGAGCTCGTAGTAGCGGCCCTTCCGCGCGAGGAGCTCCTCGTGGGTCCCCATCTCGATGATCTCGCCCCGCTCGAGGACCGCGATGGCCGCCGCGCGCCTGACCGTCGAGAGGCGGTGGGCGATGACGAAGGCCGTGCGCCCCTCGAAGAGGGCGTCCATGCCCCGGGCGATGAGGTGCTCGGTGCGGGTATCGATGGAGCTCGTGGCCTCGTCCAGGATGAGGACCGGGGGCGAGGCCACGTAGGCCCGCGCGATGGCGAGGAGCTGGCGCTGCCCCTGCGAGAGGTTCGCGCCGTCGCCCGTGATGAGGGTGCCGTAGCCCTCGGGCAGGCGCTCGATGAACGAGTCGGCGCTCGCCGCCTTGGCGGCGGCGACGCAGTCCTCGTCCCTGGCCTCGGGCCTGCCGTAGCGGATGTTCTCCATGACGCTCCCGGTGAACAGGTGGGTGTCCTGAAGCACCATGCCGAGGGAGCGGCGCAGGGAGTCTTTCTTGATCCTCCTGACGTCGATGCCGTCGTAGAGGATGGCCCCCGAGCCGATATCATAGAAGCGGTTCAGGAGGTTGGCGATCGTCGTCTTGCCAGCGCCCGTCGAGCCGACGAAGGCGATGGTGTGGCCCGGGCGGGCGTGGACCGAGAGCTCCTTGAGCACGGTCTTCTTGCCGTCGTACGAGAAGGTCACTCCCTCGAAGCGCACATCGCCCGCGAGGGGCACGAGCTCCGCCCCGCCTTCCGGCCTCGGCACGTTCCAGGCCCAGGCCTTGGCCCTTTCGCCTCCCTCGATGGGGACGAGGGCTCCCGCCTCATCCCGCCTCGCCGCGAGGAGGGTGACGTCCCCCGAGTCCGGCTCGGGAGGGCGGTCCATCACCTCGAAGACGCGCTCGGCGCCGGCGACCGCCGCGAGGATATTGTTGAGCTGGCTCGAGATCTGGTTGATCGGCATGCCGATATGGCGGGAGTACTGGAGGAAGGCGGCGAGCGAGCCGATATCGAAGCGTCCCGCGACGGCCAGGATTCCGCCGAGGACCGCCGTGCCGGCGTACGCGACGTTGTTGAGGTTGCCCATGATGGGCATGATGACGCCCGCGTAGAAGCTGGCGCTCGCGGCCGCCTCGCGGAATCCCTCGTTGATCCCGTAGAACTCGGCGCGCATCTGGGCCTCGTGGTTGAAGGCCTTCACCTCCTTGAGCCCTCCGATCGCCTCCTCGATGTTCCCGTTGAGGCGGCCGAGGAGCTCCTGCTGCTTCTTGAAGTGCTTCCGGCTCTTCGACCCGATGCTCTTGCTCAGGTAGATCATGAGAGCGAGCACCGCGGCGGTGAAGAGGAAGAGCGAGGGCGAGAGGACGATCATCATCGCCACGGAACCCGCGAAGGCGAGGGCGCTGGATACGAGCTGGGCGAGGCTCTGCTCGAGCATCAGCTGGATGTTGTCCACGTCGTTCGTGTAGCGGCTCATGAGCTCGCCGTGGGCGTGCGTGTCGAAGAAGGCGAGGTCCAGGGACTGCATCTTGGCGAAGAGCTCCCCTCGGATGATGTTCGCCGACCTCTGGCCGAGCCGGATAGTGAGCCGCGTCTGGGCGAAGGAGGCGCCGAGCCCGACGAGGTAGATGCCCGCGAGCCTGGCCAGGGCCGTCGCGAGTCCCCGGAAGTCGCCGGGGACGATGTACTCGTTAATGAGGGGCTTGATGAAGTAGGAGCCGGCTAGCATGGCCGCCGCGCTGACAATGAGGCAGGCCAGGATGAGGGCCACGGCGAGCTTGGAGCGCCGGAGGTAGCGCAGTATCCGCGCGAAGCCGACCTTGAAATCCCTGGGCCGCTCGATGCTCCTGGGGCCCATGCCGGGCCCGCCGGGCCCCCTCCGGGCCTGCTGCGTGCCCGCCTTCGTCGCCGATTGCCTGGTGTCGGGCATCACGCGCCAAACCCTTCCTGCTGCGATAGGCAGATTTCCCTGTAGATATCGCTCCTCGCGAGGAGCTCCGAGTGGGTCCCGACCGCCGACACCGCGCCGTCGTCGAGCACGACTATCTTGTCCGCGGCTATGAAGGAGCTCGCGCGCTGCGCGATCATGATGACGGTCGTGCCCTTGAGGGAGCGCGTGAACTCCGCGCGTATCCTGGCCTCGGTCGCCGTGTCCACCGCGCTCGTCGAGTCGTCGAGGATGAGGATGGCCGGCCTGCGGAGCAGGGCCCGCGCGATGCACAGGCGCTGCTTCTGGCCGCCGGAGAGGTTGACCCCGCCCTGGCCGAGCAGGGTCTCGTAGCCTTCCGGGAAGGAGCGCACGAATTCGTCGGCCTGGGCCACGCGCGCCGCCTGGGCGATCTCCTCGTCGCTCGCGTCCTTGCTGCCCCAGCGGAGGTTGCCGGCGATGCTGCCCGAGAAGAGCAGGTTCTTCTGGAGGACGATGCCGATGCCCGCGCGGAGCTCCTCGATCCGGTAGTCGCGGACATCGACCCCGTCCACGAGGACCTGGCCCGCCGAGACGTCGTAGAAGCGGGGGACGAGGCTCGCGAGGCTCGTCTTGCCCGACCCCGTGCCGCCCACGATGGCCACGAACTGGCCCGGCTCGATGTCGAGGTCTATCCCGGAGAGGACGTCGCGGGACCTCGAGTCGGCGCCGTAGCGGAAGCTCGCGCCGCGGAACTCGATCCGTCCCTCGCGGACGCGGGGCCGCGGGGCCCCGCCGGGGGAGCCGGCGGCGAGGGCGAGCTCCGGCTTGTCGGCGACGTCGGGCTCGGTCCGGAGCACCTCGACGACGCGCTTCCCGCTGGCCTCGGCCCTCGCGAAGAGGATGAAGACCATCGAGAAGATCATGACGCTGAAGAGGATCTCGGAAATGTAGCTGATGAAGCTGATGAGCTGGCCCGTGCCCATGCCGCCCGCGTGGACCATGCCGCCGCCGAACCAGATGACGGCGATCATCGCGGCGTTCATCACGGCGAGCATCATGGGGAACAGCATGCTGATGACATATCCGGCCCGGATCCCGGCGTTGGTCAGCGCTCCGTTGGCCTCGCCGAATTTCCGCTTCTCGAATTCCTCGCGGACGTAGGCCTTGACCGTCCTGATGCCGACGAGGTTCTCCTGGACCGCCCCGTTGAGGTCGTCGAGCCGGGACTGCGTGTCCGTGAAGAGCTTCTCCGCCGTCCGGAGGATCAGGGCGATGCCTGCGACGAGGAGGGGCATGGCCGCGAGGATGACGAGGGAGAGCCGCGCGTTGATGCTCACCGCGAAGACCGTGGCCGAGACGAGCATGAGGGGCGCGCGGAGGAGCATGCGGAGGCACATGAGGAGGGTGTTCTGCAGCTGCCCTACGTCGCTCGTGAGCCTGGTCACGAGGGAGGGGGCGCTGAAGCGGTCGATGTTGGAGAAGGAGAAGGACTGTATCCGGTCGAACAGGGCGCGGCGAAGGTTGGCGGCGAAGCCCTGGGCCGCCTCGGCCGAGAGCTTGGCGTTGAGCACGCCGAAGACGATGGCCGCCAGGGAAAGGGCCGCCATGAGGGCGCCGGTCCTGGCGATGTAGGCGAGATCCTTGCCCGCGACGCCCTCGTCCACGATGCGGCCCATCAGCGTGGGCATGAGGGTGACCGCGACGACGTCGCAGGCCATGAGCGCCACGCAGGCCAGGACATGCCGTTTGTAGCGGCCGATGTGCGAGTACAGCGTCTTCAGCACGTTTCGCTTCTTCCTTTCCCCTTGGCCGGCCGGCCCTCGGGCTGGCGGGGGCGCTGGGCGCCCATGGCCTCGAGATTCCGTATCATGCGGAGGTAGAAGGACCGCAGCGTCTCGCGGTCCTCGTCCGAGAAGCCCTCCAGCATGCGGCGGTCGATCTCGCCGAAGGCCTTCTTGCACTCGCGCACGAGGCGCGCTCCCCCGGCCGTCAGTGTTATGCGGTTGAGCCGCCGGTCCTCCGCGTCCGGGACCTTGCGCAGGAGCCCCGCGCCCTCCATGCGGCGGATCGAGACCGCCGCCGTCGGCTGGCTCACGCCGAGGGCCTCGGCGATCTCGGCCTGGGAGAGGGGGTTCCCCGGCCCCCGCTCGCCGAGGGCGAACAGGAGGAAGGGATGGCTCGCCCTCGAGAGGTTCCTGCGCTCGAATTCCTGGTGGATCATGGAGTGGCGCATCCGCTCGCAGATGCGGAAGAGCCATTCGGGGCCGAGTGTCTCGTCGCTCATGGGGCTCGCTCGGGGAAGTGATGCCTTAGCCGGCTAAACATTAGGCGGCTAATGGTTGGAGATAAGGTAGCGCCCGCGCGGGGCCGCGTCAAGGGAGGAGGGCCGAGTCCGGGCGCTAGGCGTGCCCGCGCGCCGTGGGCCGGCTCCCGGCCTCGATGAGGGCGAGGTTCGCCGCCCGTATCCGGCCCGCGTCGGCCTTGACCAGGCGTCGGTCGTAGGTCAGGAGGCCGTTGCGCTCGATCTCGACGTCGGAGATCTGGGTGTACACGGCGGCGGCGAGGCCCTCGCGGGCGAGCGCCGCGAGGCGGGCGGCGAGGGCCTCGTACTGGGCGGCGAGGTCCTCGGCGTCGGCGGCCCCCGCGTAGCCGAACTGCCGCCGGTCCTCGGTGGAGTGGCCCGCGACGCGGAGGGTCAGGCCGCCGTACTCGGAGAGGACGGCAGCCCGCGCGCCGCGGCCTCCGCGGGGGGCGCGCGGCCTCCGCCGGTAGTCGTGGCGGCTCGCGAAGTGGCCGCCCCCGGCGTCGTACCAGCCGGAGGCCGCGTCGACGAGGCGGCTCGGGTCGCGGGCGGCGAACTCGCGGGCGAAGCGGGCGGACTCGAACTGGCCCCAGCCCTCGTTGAAGGGGACCCAGGCGACGACGCAGGGGAAGCCCTTGAGGTACTCGTAGATCTCCTCGGCCTCGCGGGCGAAGTCCTCGCGCGAGGCCGGGTCCGATCGGCCGAAGCGGCCCAGGCCCCGGTCGTCGCGGAGCCGGGCCCCCGCGAAGCCGAGGACGACCGAGTACAGGAGGCTCATGTTCCGGCCCCCCGCGGGTACGTCCTGCCAGACGAGCACGCCCAGGCGGTCACAGTGCCAGTACCAGCGCTCGCTCTCGACCTTGGCGTGCTTGCGGATCGCGTTGAAGCCGAGCTCCTTGGCCCGCTCGATGTCCGAGGCGAGGGCCTCGTCGGTGGGGGCGGTGTACACGCCCTCGGGCCAGTAGCCTTGGTCGAGGACCGCGTTGTGGAAGAGGGCCTCGCCGTTGAGGAGGATCCTCGCCTCGCCGCGGGGGCCCTCGCCCAGGCCTACCGTGCGGAAGGCGGCGTAGCTCGCGACCCGGTCCGCGGGCCCGGGGCCCGACTCGAGCTCGAGCGAGAGTCCGTAGAGGAAGGGCGAGGCGGGGGACCAGAGCCGTGGCTCCCGGAGGGAGAGCTCGAGGGAGGCCGAGCCGGCTTCCGGCCCGAGCTCGACGGCCGCTTCGGCCACGGCCCGGCCGCCCTCGTCGAGGCGGGCCCGGAGGCGGCCGCCGGCGGCGCCGATGGCGCATAACGCGACCGATACCTCGAGGCGGCCGTCGCGGGCCGCCGCCCCGCGGGGCACCGCGGCGCTGACGCCGGCGATCCGGGCCTCGGGCACGGGCTCGAGCCAGACCGTGCCCCAGAGCCCCGAGGCCGCGGTGTAGAGGATGCCCCGGGGCCGGAGGGACTGCTTGCCGCGGCACTGGGTCCCCGCGTCCGTCGGGTCGCGGAGCTCGACGACGAGCTCCTCCTCGCCCCAGGAGAGGCGCTCGGTGAGGTCGAAGCTGAAGGGGACGTAGCCGCCCCGGTGGGAGCCCAGGCGCTGGCCGTTGAGGCTGACCCGGGCCTCCCAGTCGGCGGCGCCGAAATGGACGAGGACCCGGCGGCCGCGCCAGGAACCCGGGACCCGGAAGGAGCGGCGGTACCAGAGGACCTCGGCCGGCCCGAGGGGGCGCTCCGCCCCGGAGAGGGGGGACTCGACCGGGAAGGGCACGAGGATGGGGCCGTCGAAGGAGCCGGGCCCCGCGCCCTCGGGGCGGATGGCGTAGTCCCAGGGGCCGTTCAGGGAGAGCCACTCGTCGCGGACGAGGGAGGGCCGGGGGTACTCGGGGAGGGGGCGCTCGCGATCCACCTTCGCCGCCCAGGGGCTCTCGAGCCGGGGGGGCTTCGCTTCGCTGTTCATGAAGGATACGGTACCGCGCCGCGGGCCTTTGCGCAAAGCCCGCCGGCCGGGGAGGCCGGCCCGCGCCCGGCCTCAGTCCTCGTAGAGCTCGCGCACGAAGGCCTCGTAGGCGGCCTGGGCCGCGGGCCCGGAGAAGGAGAGGATCTTGACGCCGAGGGCGAGCTCCTCCCCGTCGGGCAGGGCGCGGACGACCTCGCCGGCGACGCCGACCTCGGCCTCCGCCCCGGCGGCGAAGACGCGGATGCTCCCCTCGATCCGGTCGCCGAGCCGGGCGCGTATCCTGCCGCGCGCCATGAAGCCGCCCAAGCTGAGGTCGGCCAGCCTGAGCAGGCCCGCCTCGGCCGCGGCGCAGGCCATCCTGATGGAGACCGCGATCCGCGGCGAGGCCCGGTTGTCCTGGTCCATGGCTTAAGTCTATGCGCGGGACCGCCATTCGCCAGGGCCCGCCGGGGGCTCCACCCGGCCTAGGGCGAGCCGGCCTCGACCCGGAAGAAGCCCCGTTTCCCCAGCCGCGCCCGGCGCTCTTCCCCGGGCCGTAGCTCGATGAGGGCCGCGGCCGCCTCGACGCGTTCGCCGTCCAGATGGAATCCGCCCTGCTCGATGAGGCGCCGCAGGCTCGCCCGCGAGGAGGCGGGGGCGAGGAGGGCCGCGAGCTCGATCGCCCTGACCGGCCCCGCCGGCGCCTTGACCGCGGGAGCGTCGGCGGGGAAGCCGCGGCGGGAGAAGGTCGATTGGAACCAGTCGGCCTCGGCCTCCGCGGCCTCGCGGCCCCACCAGCGCCCGACGAGGGCCCGGGCGAGCTCGAGCTTGGCCCCGCGGGGATCGGCCCCGGGGCGGCAGAGCTCGGCGATCCTCGCGGCCGGCACGATGGTGTAGACCTCGAGCCAGTCCCTGACCTGCCCGTCGGCGAGGCTCATCGCCTTGCCGAACATCTCGCGGGGCCCGTCGTCGATGGCGACGTAGTTGCCCAGGCTCTTCGACTGCTTGGCCCCGCCCCCGAGGCCCGAGGTGATGCGGGTGGTGAGGACGACCTGGGGCCGCATCCCGCTCCGCTCCTGGAAGAGCCGGCCCATGGACTCGTTGAAGAGCTGGTCGCTGCCGACGATGGTGAGGTCGGAGCCGAGCTCCACGGAGTCCCAGCCCTGGAGGAGGGGATAGAGCAGCTCGTCGAGCCGTATCTCGGCGCCCGACTCGGCGCGGGCGCGGAACATGTCCCGGGCGAGGAGGCGGCCCGCGGTCAGGCCCCCCGCCATCCCCAGGAAGTCGCCCACGCCCTTCCGGTCCCACCACTCCGAGTTGCGCCGGAGCTCGAAGAGCTCGGGGTCGTCCGTTATAAGCACGCGGCCGACCTGGCGGATGAATGCCGCCGCGAAGGCCTCCATGTCCTCGCGCGAGGGCGGGATCCGCCCCCCCGATCTTCCCGTCGGGTCGCCCACCCTCGTCGTGAAGTCGCCGATCAGGAACTGGACGAGATGGCCGCGCTCCTGCATCTCGCGCATCATCCACAGGTTGACCGCGTGGCCGATGTGGAGGAAGCCCGCGGTCACGTCGGCTCCGAACTTGATCCTGAGCTTGCGGCCCGAGCCGAGCATCGCCCTGAACTCGGCCAGGCTCACGATGCCCGCCGTCGTCCTCGCGAAGGCCTCGATCAGCCCCTCGTTCCGTACCCCATGAGCAGCCTTCCTTCCCGCCCCGCCCCGGGGCGAAGCCCCGCGGGGGGCCGGAAAAAAATGAAAGCCCCCCGGCGGCCGGGGGGCTTGTTTGGCGCGTTAGGCGAAGTTACTCGCGCCCGCGGGCCCGATCGACCGAGGAGGAGGATCGGCGATAATAGGAGCGCGCGTCGCTTCGCATGGGGGCAGTGTGGCCGATGGCACCGCGCCCCGTCAAGCCCTCCCTCGCGGCGCATTCTCGTGTGCGGCCAATCCTTCCCGGCATCGCCGGACTACCGCCTTGGCCAGCTGCGGATTGTCGAGGATCGCGCATCGGCGGCCGAGGCCCAGCACGACCAGCTCGGCGTAGAGCGAGGAGTCGAGCCCCAGCTCGACCCTGACCCAGCCGGGCCGCCCCCAGGGCCCGACCGGGTCGACGCGGCCGGGGGCGATGCCCCGCAGATACCGCAGCCGATCTTCCGGGAGGGCCAGGGAGAAGCGGAAGCCCGCCATTTCGCCCGCGAACTCGGCGGCGTGGGCGGGCCACCAGGTCGAGAGGTCGAACTGCGGGTCCCGGGCGAAGGCCTCCGCGGCTCGGAGGGAGGCGAAGCGCGATACCCGATACGTGCGCCACTCCCCTTCCCGGCGCCCCACGAAGTACCAGAGGCCCGCCTTGGCGGCCAGGCCGTAGGCCTCGAGCCGAACGGCCTTGGCGCCGCCTTCCCAGCTTTGATAGTCGCCCTCGATCACCCGGTCTTCCCATACGGCGGCCTGCAGGACCTCGAGGTTCGGCTCACCGGCCTCGTGCCACCACCACCGGGAGTCGATGACCAGGCGCCGCCTGAGCCGCTCTACCCCGCTTTCGAAGCGCCGCGGCACCGAGGCCCGGAGCTTGGCTTGGGTCTCGCGGAAGGTCTGTCCCCAGCCGAGGTCGTCGAGCAGCCGGGCGTCGCCGGCCACCAGCAAGGTCCGCAGCTCGGCCTCTTTCATGCCCGTCAGCGAGCTGCGGTAGGCCGGGTCGAGCCAGATGCCGCCGCCGGGGCCGCCTTCGGCCAGGACGGGCACCCCCGAGAGGGACAGAGCATCGACGTCGCGGAGGATGGTCCGGCGGCTGACCCCCAGGGCTCCGGCCAGCCGCGCCGCGGTAGTCTTGCCCTGGTCCTGCAGGGCGAGGATCAGGGATATGAGTCGATCGGCTCGCAGGCTGTCCTCCTTTTTTTCGAATTCCCGAGGGTGGGTGACATAGGTTGTCACCCACCCTGATCGAATATACCACCAAGGAGTTCCTATGAACCATGCAATCGACCTTCCCGGCCATGGCCGGATCCACGCCGAATCCGATGGGAACGGCCCCGCCATCGTGTTCGTCCATGCCGACTTCGTGGACGGGCGCATGTGGGACGGCGTCCGGGCCCGGCTGGCGGCCCGCTACCGAACGGTGGCCTACGACAAGCTGGGCTACGGCCGCTCCGACCCCGCCACGGGCCCCGTAGTCCGCCGCCGGGAGCTGGCCGCCGTCGTCGACGCCCTGGGCCTTTCGAGCTTCCACCTCGTGGGCTGCTCCAATGGGGGCCAGCAGGCCCTCGACTTCACGCTGGAGCATCCGGCCCGGGTGCGTTCCCTCAGCCTGGTCAACGCCTCGCCCTCGGGCTGGCAGCCCCAGGGCGATATGCCGCCGCTCCTCATGGAGATGTTCGCCGCGGTCCAGGCGGGGGACGCGGCCGCGGCCTCCGAGCTCCAGCTCCGGATCTGGTTCGACGGCCCCGAGAGGGACAAGGCCCGGTTCTCCCCGGCGATTCAGGAAGCGCGCGCTCTGGCTTCCGTCATGAACCGGATCTACGTCGAGCGGGGCACCTTCTTCCTCGCCGACGCCCAGCCCCTCGATCCCCTGTCACCCCCGGCCCTATCCCGGCTCGCCGAGCTGCAGGTGCCCACCCTGGTTATCGATGGCCGGGGGGACTGGAGCGAGAACCGCCGGGCCAGCCGCCTCCTGGCCGAAGGGATCCCGGGAGCCAGGCGGATCGAGGTCGAGGGCGGCCACGTGGCGCCCCTGGAAGATCCGTCCGGCTTCGCGGCCCTGTTGGAGCGAATCTGATCCCGGGACCGACGGGTATCCCGCGAACCCTTCTCCCCGCGCGAGGGATCGCAGCGAGTAGCCCGGAGCGCCGAAGGCGCGAGGACTACTCGCGAAGAGCCCGACGGCGGGCGGCTGCATAGATTGATGCCCACCCGCTGTTGGGAAGGAAGCGCGGGACTTCGGCGCGAATCGATGAGCGCCGAATAGGGAAACAGGGGTGAACGATTCCGCAGGCGCGCTCTGGCGCGCCGAGCCGAAGGCCTAGCGAAGCGTTAGGACCGAGTGAACCCCTGTTTCCCCCGTAGCTGGGACCCGCGCATTCTTTCCGTGCAGTGGGTGGGCCTTGTTTGGTAGTCGCCGCCCGCCGGCGCGCCCATTACTACACCTTCCCGCGCCTTTCTTGCTATAGTGGGAGCATGGCTACCACCTTCGACGACAAGAAGATCATCTATACGATGGATCGGGTCACCAAGCGCTACGGCACCAAGACCGTGCTCAAGGATATCCGCATCTCGTACTACTACGGCGCCAAGATCGGCGTGATCGGCCTCAACGGCTCGGGCAAGTCGAGCCTGCTCAAGATCCTCGCGGGGCGGGATACCGAGTTCCTCGGCGAGACGAGCCTGGCCCCCGGCTACACGATCGGCATCCTCGAGCAGGAGCCCCGCCTCGAGCCGGGCAAGACCGTGAAGGAGGTCGTCTCCGAGGGCGTCCAGGAGGTCGTGGACCTCCTCGCCGAGTTCGAGAAGATCAACGAGGCCTACGGCGATCCCGACGCCGACTTCGACAAGATCGCGGCGCGGCAGGCCAAGGTCCAGGAGCGGCTCGACGCCTGCGACGGCTGGAACCTCGACGCCCGGCTCGACCTGGCCATGGACGCCCTGCGCTGCCCCCCCGCCGACAAGGTCGTCGACGTCCTCTCCGGCGGCGAGCGGCGCCGCGTGGCCCTCTGCCGCCTCCTCCTGAAGAAGCCCGACATCCTCCTCCTCGACGAGCCGACGAACCACCTCGACGCGGAGACCGTGGCCTGGCTCGAGAAGCACCTGCAGCAGTACGAGGGCACGGTCATCGCCGTGACCCACGACCGCTACTTCCTCGACAACGTGGCGGGCTGGATCCTCGAGCTCGACCGCGGCGAGGGGATCCCCTGGAAGGGGAACTACTCGAGCTGGCTCGACCAGAAGTCCAAGCTCCTCGAGATGGAGGAGAAGGGCGAGTCGGCCCGGGCCAAGACCCTCGAGCGCGAGCTGGAGTGGATACAGATGAGCCCCAGGGGCCGGCACGCCAAGTCCAAGGCCCGCATCGAGCGCTACGAGAAGCTCCTGGCCGAGGACGGCCGGGAGAAGGTCAAGGAGTCCCGCATCGTGCTGCCCGTGGGGCCGCGCCTGGGGAACGTGGTCATCAAGGCCGAGGGCATCGCGAAGGGCTACGACGGGAAGCTCCTCTACGAGGGCCTCTCCTTCGAGGTCCCGCCGGGGGCCATCGTGGGCCTGATCGGGCCGAACGGCGCGGGCAAGACGACGCTGCTGCGCATGATCACGGGGCAGGAGAAGCCGGACGCGGGCAAGCTCACGTTGGGCGACACCGTCAAGCTCGGCTACGCCGACCAGAACCGCTCGGGCCTCGATCCCGAGAAGTCCGTGTGGGAGCAGCTCTCCGGGGGGCTGGACATCATCAAGCTGGGCAAGCGCGAGGTTCCGAGCCGGGCCTACTGCTCCTGGTTCAACTTCTCGGGCACGGACCAGTCGAAGAAGGTCGGGGTCCTCTCCGGCGGGGAGCGCAACCGCCTGAACATGGCCCTCATGGTCCAGGACTGCGCCAACGTGCTCCTCCTCGACGAGCCGACGAACGACCTCGACGTGAACACGATGCGCGCCCTCGAGGAGGCGCTCGACGACTTCGCCGGGGCGGCCCTCGTGGTCAGCCACGACCGCTGGTTCCTCGACCGCGTCTGCACCCACATCCTGGCCTTCGAGGGCAACAGCGAGGCGATCTGGTACGACGGCAACTTCACCGAGTTCATGGAGTGGCGCCGCTCGCAGCTCGGCGCGGATGCCGATAGGCCGCATAGGATCGTCTACCGCAAGCTCGAGCGCTGAAATCCCGGGGCCCCGCTCGCCCCGCTACCTGGAGTCCGCATGATACTGCGCGGCCATTTCTTCTCGAAGGCCTTGGAGATGGAGACGGGGCTCTCCCTCCTCGCGCCGAACGCCGGCCTGGGCGAGGCGCCCGCGAAGGTCGTCTACCTCCTCCACGGGCTCTCGGGCCGGAGCGGGGACTGGCTCGACTACACGATGCTGCCCGCCTACGCGGAGCGCTACGGGGCGGTCTTCGTGATGCCGGAGGCCGCCCGGAGCTTCTACGCCGACATGGCCTACGGCCAGCGCTTCTTCGGCTACGTCGCCGAGGAGCTGCCCGCGGTCTGCCGAGCGCTTTTCAAGCTCCCCTCGGGCCGGGAGGATACCCTGGTCATGGGCGCCTCCATGGGAGGCTACGGGGCCCTGAAGTGCGCCCTGTCCCGGCCCGAGTCCTTCGGGGCCTGCGCGGCCTTCTCCTCGGCCTGTCTCTTCCTCGGCGAGGGCCTGGACCTGATGCGCGAGCAGGCGGGAAGCGAGGAGCTCAGGCAGCGCTTCGGGGAGCGCCTGCTCAACGACTTCGCGGCCGCCTTCGGGCCGGGCCTCGAGCGCGACCCGGGGAACGAGCTCCTCGCCCTGGCGCGGGAAGCCGCGGCGAAGGGCCCGCGGCCCGAGCTCTTCCTGGCCTGCGGGAGCTCCGACGCCTTCCTCGAGGACAACCGCCGTTTCAAGGGCGAGCTCGAGGCTCTCGGCTTCGCTCCGGACTACCGGGAGTGGGAGGGGGCCCACGATTGGGCCTTCTTCGACCGGGCGATGGAACAGGCCCTCCGCCGCTTCTTCGGCGAAGGGACGAGCCGGGCGAGCCGCTGGAGCAGGGGCTAGGGCCGGGAGGCGCGGCCGCGGCGGCCAAAAAACCGCCGATCCTTGAATCCGGGCCTGCCGCGCCGTAGAGTATGAGGCACGGCCCTCGCCGGCCGGAGACAGCCCAGCGCGCCAACGGAGCCCAGCAGATGCGTTTCGCCCCCCTCGATTTCTTCGCGGCCCGCTACGCGGGCGAGAGCCTCCAGGTCCGCAAGAAGAGCCGCATCCTGGCCTCCATCGGCCTGGCCTTCCTCGCCATGTCCTTCGTCTTCGGGCTCATCATGACGGCGACGGGGGCGATGGTCGTGACCTTCGTCTTCGCGGGCCTGGCCCTCTTCTGCGCGGCCGTGCTGGCCCTCCTGCGCTCGGGGCGCTACTCCCTCGCCGCCTCGATCTTCCTCTACGGGGTCTTCGCCGCCATGTTCGTGGCGATCAAGTTCGACCAGTACGTCGACGTCTACGAGACCTACGTCTTCGGCACCCTCGGCTGCTTCCTCCTCGTCGTGGCGACCCTGATCGCGGACCGCCCGCGGCAGGCCATCGTCGTGGGCCTCCTCGACCTCGCCGCGATCCAGGCCCTCTACTGGCTGGATTCCTACCCCGCGGAGGGGGAGGTCACGACCCTCGCGGTCCAGAACCTCGCCACCGCATCACTCATGGTCATCCTCGGCGCGGCCGTGGCGAGCTACCTCGTGGGCTTCGCGGGGGGGCTCCTCCGCGAGGTCGGGCGCAAGGCAGAGGAGGCCGAGCGGAGCTACGCGGAGCTCAACCAGGCGATGGGCAGGGCCCAGTCCTCGTCGCAGCGCATCGGCGAGAGCCTGTCGGCGAGCGTCGAGCGGACGAGCCTGTCCATCGAGGAGCTCAGCTCCCGCGTCGAGGGCATCGCCCGCGGCATGGACGAGCTCGACGGGGCCCTCGGCCGCTCGGGCGAGGCCAACCAGCGGGCCGAGGCGGGGCAGGGCGAGGTCCGCTCGGCCCTGGCCGCCTACTCGGACCAGGTGGCCCGGGCCTCGGCCGCGATCGAGGAGATGGCGGCCACCGCGGCCTCCCTGGCGGCCCAGGCCGCGGGCAAGCAGGCGGCCGTCCGCGGCCTGGTCGAGTCGGCCCGGCGGGGCGAGCTCTCCATCGCCGCCGTGGGGCAGGCGATGGGGGAGATCCAGGACTCGACCCGCCGCGTGGCCGAGCTCGGGGCCATCATCGGCGACGTGGCCGACCGGACGAACCTCCTGGGGATGAACGCCTCCATCGAGGCGGCCCACGCCGGGCTCGCCGGCAGGGGCTTCGCGGTGGTCGCGAACGAGATCCGCAACCTCTCCATCGAGGCGGCGAAGAGCGCCCGCGTCATCGCCGACACCCTCTCCGCCTCCCAGTCGGCGATCTCCTCCACGGCCGAGCGGAGCGCCGAGGCCCTCGCCTCCTTCAAGCGCATCGGCGAGGACATCCGGGGGGTGAGCTCGATGATCGAGGAGCTCCTCGCGAGCATCCGCGAGCTCTCCTCGGGCTCGGAGGAGGTGGTGGCCTCGGTCGAGGCCGTCGCCGACCTCACGCGCTCCACCGAGGCCGTGGTGGAGCGCTCCCGCGAGGGCATGGGCGAGTCCCTCGCGGGCATGGACGCCGTGGCCGAGATCGCCTCCCGCGTGCGGACGGACACGGCCGACATGTCCGCCCGCTTCGACGAGATGCGCCGCGACTCCGCGGACGTGCGCCGCCTCGGGGGCGAGAACCTCGGCACGATCCAGGCCCTCCGCGGGAGCCTGGCCGCCTTCGCGGGCCCCGCGGGGGAGCCGGCCGCGGCCGCCCGGGCGGGCGAGCCCGCCTAGCGCTCCCCCGGGCGGCCCGTCCGGGGCGCGTCCTCGGCCGAGAAGAAGGCCCCGGCCTCCTCGAGCCACTCGGGCCAGCGGCTGAGCCACTCGGGCACCCGGGCCTCGCGGCAGCGGTCGCAGACCGGGATGTAGGGCTTGAGGTCGACGAGGGGCGTGCCGTCGAGGGCGTCGACGTAGTCGAGCTCCACGAGGCCCGCGGCCCGGTCGACCGAGAGGATGCCGCAGGCCGTCAGGCCGAGGGGGTTCGGGCGGTACTCGGCGCGGCAGGCGAAGACCCCGGCCCTGGTGCCCGGGGCGTAGGGCAGCTCGCAGGAGAGGGTGCCGCGCATCTTCGGCTCGTCCACGCCCTGGGCCCACCACAGGACCTGGACGCGGCCGAAGCCCTCGAGCGCGAGGAGGCCCTCGCGGTAGGGCTCGGCGATCTCGAGGCGGTAGCTGCCCCGCGCCTCGTCGGCCCGCACGACCCCGATGGGTACGATCTCGATCTTCTTCATGTCCTTCCTCCGTACGCGAACGATGGGCCATGATACGCGGGCGCCGGGCCGCCCGCTCGACCCGTCCTGCCCTGGACCGGCGGGCCGGGGCCTATTCGCGGGCGCCGGCCGACCATTCCTGCCCTCCTCGCCCGGCGAGCTTGACCGGGCGGGGCGGGGGCGGCGATAGTGGGCGCGGGAGGAGCGCATGGACGCACGGATCCTGTCCCGGGGCCCCTTGTTCCTGGCGGGCATGGGCTTCTTCGGCGATCCCTTCGCCCGGGCCTCGGCCTGGGACGAGGAGAACGAGATCGGCTCGCTGTGGAAGCGCTTCCAGGCCTACGCCGAGGCCTGGCCTGACGCGTTGCGCGATCGAGTCGGCGGATCGGTCGGCTACGAGCTCCACATAAGCCACGCCGAGACGGGCCGGACGGGCCGCTACGAGGTCTTCGTCGGCGTCGAGCTCGGCTCCCCGGCGCCCCTCCCGGCCGCCCTCTCGGCGAAGCTCCTCGGGGCGGGGGACTACGCCGTGGTGGCGGTCCGCGGCGAGGATATCCGCGCCGACTGGATGGGGAGGATCTACGCCGAGATCCTGCCCGCCCTCGGGCGCCGTGCCGACGAGTCCTTCTCCTTCGAGCGCTACGACGAGCGCTTCAAGGGCATGGACCGGCTCGAGGAGTCGGAGATCGAGTACTACGTGCCCCTCCTCCCCGCGGAAGCCCCGGCCGAGGCCCCGTGAGGGCGGCCCCGGGCGCCGTCCGCCCAGACCGGCGGGCCCGCGACTCGGTGCTGCGCGCCCTCGACTTCGCCGAGGAGGGCCTGGGCCGGCCCATCGGCGTCGCGGACCTGGCCCGGACGGCCTGCTACTCGGCCTTCTACTTCTCCCGGCTCTTCGCCCTGGCCACGGGCCACGCGCCCTACGACTACCTCATGCGCCGCCGCGTTGCCGCCGCGGCCGAGGCGGTGGTGGGCGGGGAGGGGAGCCTGACGGAGATAGCCCTCGAGCACGGCTTCGAGGCGCCCGAGTCCTTCGCCCGGGCCTTCCGGCGCTGCTTCGGCCTCCTGCCCTCGGAGGCGCGGAGGGCGGGCTCCTTTCCCCGCCGCATAGCCCGGACGCGGATCGGCGAGGCCTACGTCGAGGCCCTGCTCGAGGGGGCAGCCGCCCCGCCCTCGGCCGAGGAGGGGCCGGAGCTCCTCCTCGCCGGGGGCTGGGATGAGGGGCGGCTCGGCGGGGCCGCGCCGCGCGGAGGCGCCTCGCTGGCCCTCGTCGAGCGCGACGAGGGCCTGGCGCCCCGCCGCAGCCTCGTCGGCTCGGCCATGCCGGCCGGCTCGGCCCCGCCCCCCTTCCCCCGCGCGGCCGCGGCCCTGGCCGCCGGCCGCCGGGCCCGCTTCGCCCTGCCCCTCGGGCCGGGGAGCCTCGGGGCAGTCATCGAGTTCGCCTATCGCGCCTGGCTGCCCCAGGCCTTCCCGGGCCGGGAGCCGGGCTTCGACCTCGTCGAGCTCGGGGAGCGGGGCGCCGAGGCCCTCGTCCTGCCCCTGGGGCCCGGCTAGCCGCCCGGCGCCGCCCGCGGGCCCGGCCCGGGGGAGCCGGCCCGGCGGCTTAAGGAATGTAACCTAGGTAAAACTTCCCTTGCCTCGGCGGGGGGCGCTTGGAGGGCCGGGCGGCGCGCGTTTATCATGGCCAGGGTGGAAGAGCCTCGGGAAATCGACTTAGGGAGACATAGGGCCTCCATACTCCTCGTCTTCGCGGCGCTGGCCGTCATCGGCATCATGCAGTACGGCTGGTTCAGCCGCTCCGCCGCCGTCGAGGTCGCCGAGGCCGCGGCCCGGGTGAGCGCGGCCGCCTCGGCGGCCCTTTCCCGCGAGTACCAGCGCTACGGGCCCCTCCTCGACGAGCTCCGCTCCCTCCGCGCCAAGCCGCGCGGCTCCGAGCCGGAGCTGGCCTCCTTCCTCGAGCGCGCCCTCGGCGCCTACGGTCCCGGGGGCATCACCCCGGGCCTCCTGCGGGCCGGCGCCCTCCTCGACCTGCGCTCCCCCGAGCCGCGGCTGCGCTGCGAGGTCCCGGGCGGGACCTGGGAAGGCGCGCCCGCCTCGATAGCCCGCTTCCTCTCCGACCGCTCCCTCGAGGCCCTCGGCCGCGGCGATATCGGGCTCCTCGGCGCCGAGGACGGCCGGCGCTACTTCCTCGCGGCGGCTTCCCCCGACCGGCGGCTCGTCCTCGCCCTCGAGCTCGACGCCGAGGGCTTCTTCGAGCGTTACGCGAAACCGGCCCTCGAGGAGGCCTTCCCCGGGGCCCAGCTCTCCTGGTCCGAGGAGTCCGGGCGGGCGCCCCTCCCCGGGGGCGGCTTCCCGCCCGAGGCGCGGGACGGGGCGGAGCTCCTCGGCGAGCGCGGCTTCAATCCCCTCCGGGCCCTCGCGGGCGGGAGCCAGGGCGTCGAGTTCCGCCTCTCCCTCCCCCTCGAGCTCCTGCCCTTCCTGTCCAAGGGCGGGGCCCCGCGGCAGGGCCGCCCGGAGCCGGGCTCGCCCCCGGGCGAACCGGCCTTCCGGCTCCTGCCCCTCGGCGCCATCGGCGCGCCGGGCTCGGGCCGCAGCCGCGTCCTCTCGATCGGGCTGCCCTCCTCCTCCTCCCTCGGCGACGTGGAGCGGCGGCTGGCCCTGGACTGGTGCCTCGGGACCCTCCTCCTCGCGGCCCTCGGCCTCACCTGCGCCCAGACGATCGTGCAGCGGCGCAAGCTGGCCCTCGTCCGGCTGCGGGAGCGCGAGTTCGTCGCTTCGGTGACCCACGAGCTCCGCACGCCCCTGACCGTCATCATCTCGGCGGCGGACAACCTCAGGCGGGGCTACGTCGCCGGCGAGCGCGTCGCCGAGTACGGGGAGCTCATCGACGGGCAGTCCAAGCGCCTCGGGGCCATGATCGAGAAAGTCCTCCTCTATTCGAGGGTCGAGGGCGAGGGCGCGGCCGCGGCCGCGGCTGAGCCGACCGGCCCCGAGCGGCTCCGCTCGGCCCTCGAGGCGCCCCTCGCCGAGCTCGCCCGCGGCTCGGGCTGCCTCCTCGACTGGGACCTGTCCGGCCTGCCCCCGGCCTTCCTCGGCGACGAGGAGGGCATCGAGCTCGTCCTCTCCAACCTCGTCGCCAACGCGGCCCTGCACGCCTACGACAAGGGCTCGGGGGGCAGCATCCGCGTCCGGGGCGGGACGACCGAGGCGGGCCGCATCCGCCTCGCGGTCGAGGACGAGGGCCGGGGCATTCCGAGGCAGGAGGCTTCCCTCGTCTTCGAGCCCTTCTACCGCTCGGGCTCGGCCCGCTCGCGCGCCGAGCGCGGCTCGGGCCTCGGGCTCTTCCTGGCCCGCAGGAGCGCCCGGGCCATGGGGGGCGAGCTCCTCCTCGAAAGCCCCTACCGCCGACCGGGCGGCGCACGGAACCCCGGCTGCCGCTTCACGCTCGAGCTGCCCCTGAAGGAGGCCGACGATGTCGCTTAACGCGCGGGTCCTCGTGATCGAGGACGAGGCCGGGATCCGCCTCACCCTGGGTGACCGCCTGGCGGCCGAGGGCTGCTCGGTCGACTGCCGCGGGGACGGCGTCTCGGGCGAGGAGGCGGCCCTCTCCGGCGACTACGACATCGTCCTGCTCGACCTCATGCTGCCGGGCCGCGACGGCCTGGCCGTCTGCTCCCGCCTCAGGAAGGCCGGCCGCGCCGTGCCCATACTCATGCTCACCGCCCGGGGCGGCTCCCTCGACGTCGTGTCCGGGCTCAGGCAGGGAGCGGACGACTACCTGGCCAAGCCCTTCGACATGGGGGTCCTCGTCGCCCGCATGGAGGCCCTGCTCCGGCGGGTCCCCCCCGCGGAGCGGGGCGGGACGGGGCCGGTGGCCTTCGGCGACTTCGTCCTCGACCGGTCCCGGGGCGAGCTCACGCGGGAGGGGAAGACGGTGCCGCTCAACGCGCAGGAGTACCGGCTCCTCGACTACCTCGCCCAGCGCCCGGGGCGGGCGCTGGGGCGGGACGAGATCCTCGACGACGTGTGGGGCTACGATCCGGACACGAGCACCCGCACCGTGGACGTCCACGTCGCCCGGCTCCGGGCCAGGCTCGGCGAGTCGGCCCTGCCCCGGCACATCCTCACCGTGCGGGGCCGGGGCTACAAGTTCCAGAAGTAGGGACGGCGCCCTCGGCCTCGCAGTCGCCGATCCAGGCGCCGAAGGCCGCGGCGAAGGCCCCGGCCTGCTCGATCTGCGCGTTGTGGCCGGCCGCGTCGAGGACGTGGAAGCTCGCGCGAGGATAGCGATCCGCGAGCCTCAGCGCGTCGCGCCAGCCCACCGAGGAGTCCTGCCGGCCGAGGAAGAAGCAGCTCGGGCGGTCGAAGCGGGGATCGAAGGGCTCTCCTTCCCGGCCCATGCCGTCGAAGGAGAAGGGGTAGCGCTCCTTGAGCCCCTCGAGCTCGCCGAGCCGAGCCGCCGCCACGCCCGAGAGGATCTCGTCGCGGGTCCGAGCGAAGGCGTAGCGGCTGCCGACCACGGCGCATTCCCGGTAGCCGGCGGCCTCGCCGGCCGAGGCCCCGGCCTCCCAGCCGCGCTCCTCGCGGAGCATGCCGGGCGGCTCCGCGTCCCGCTCGTCGAGGCGGGCCACCACGCAGGGGCAGAGGAGGAAGAGCCCCGCGATCCGCTCCCCGATCTCGCGGGCGAGGCCCCGGGCCAGGTAGCCGCCGTAGGATTCGCCGGCGAGGAGGAAGGGGCCTTCGGGCAGGAGCTCCTCGACGAAGCCGCGCAGCGCGGCGAGCATCTCGTCGGAGCCGGCCCCGGGCCCGAGGTCCTCGGAATCGCCCATGAAGGGCAGGTCGGGATAGAGCCTGCGGTAGCGCCGCGCGCTCGCTCCCGCCTCGGGGCGGAAGGAGCCCGCCTGGGGGATCAGCGGGACCCGATCCTCGCCGTCGAAGAGGGGCTCGAAAGCGCCGATCGACATGCGGCGGTCGAGGGTGAAGCCGTGGATCGCGAGGAGGGGGAAGCCCGATCCGGCCTCCGCGTAGGCGATGCCTCGAAGCTTGTTGGTCGTCACGTCGGTTCTCCTTTCCTCCGCCCGAGGGCCTGGATTAGAGGGACGAGTAGTCGCGGGGGCCCCCCGCCGCGGCGGGGCCGGCCTCAGGGCGCCGGGCGGCGCGCATCTCCTGCTCGAGCTCCCAGGTGGCTCCCCCGTCGCGGGAGAGCTCGCCGAGCCAGAGGAAGGAGCCGGGCTCGAGTTCCGCGAAGCTCCAGCGCAGGCGCCCGCCGGGCTCCGCGCCGGCGCCCTCCTGCACGATGCGGCCGCCCTCCCGCCGCCCGACGAGCTGGGCGAACTCGCCCGAGGAGGGCATCATCCACGCGACGCGCCAGGCTTTGATCGAGGCGTCGTAGCAGCGCAGGGTCGTGCCCCGCTCCTCGGGCGGGGCCCCCTCGGCGAAGAGGATGTCCTGGACGCCGCGGCCCCCGAGGATCCGCGCGAAATGCCACTGCCCCCGCCTCGACGAGACCGCCGCTCCTCCGCGGAACCAGGTGGAGACGATGTCCCAGGAGCCGATGAGCCCGTCGTAGAGATCGAGGCCCTCCTCCGCGGCGGGGCGCGCCGCCGGGGCCGCGAGGAGCTCGAAGACGCATTCCTCCGCCATCGCTTTCTCCCTCATCGGGGCGCGCGGATCAGGCCGAGGCCCTGCCGGATCGCCCCGAGATGCCAGGCCCCGTGGGCGATGGTCGCGATGGCCCCGGTCAGGGCCTCCTGGCTTCCCCAGAAGGCGCCGCGCTCGAGGTTCCCGCGGAACTCGGCGTAGGCGGCGCGGAGGCCCGCGAGGAGGGCGCGCCAGTCGGCCTCGTCCACCGAGCGCTCGTCCCAGCTCCGGGCCCACTTCGCCTCGGGGTAGGGGTTCTCGCCCTTGGCGGCCCGGTTGGCCAGGTCGAGGGCGAACGTGAGGTGGCCGACGTGGGAGGCGAGGCTGAGCCCCTCGCCGGCGGTCAGGGGCCGCGAGGCCTCGGCGGCGCTCAGCCGAGCCGCGGTGCCGAGGAATCCGTTGGCCGGCTCGTTGTCGGTGAACCAGGTTCCCCTCGGGTCGGGGGACTCGAGGTAGGCCTCGTCGAGGAGGGCCAGGAGGGCCGTGGCCAGGCTCCCGGCTTCGATCTTCGTTCCTTCCATGTCGACGCTCCTTTCTCCGCGCCGGCACCTTCGGGTCCCTCGGGGCCCGCTGCCGGCTTCGTATCGATGAAATCCAGGACGATCATCGGGGCAGCTCCCCTATCGGCTCGCCGAGGGGGGCCTTGCCCCGCTCCGGCGCGTTGGTCGCCCAGAGGCCGCCCAGGATGGCGGCGGCGCCGAGGAGCTTGGCCGGGCCGAGCTCCTCGCCGCGGAGGAGGAGCCCGGCCGCCAGGGAGACGAGGGGCACGAGGGCCCCGAAGAGGGCGGACTGGGCGGCCTTGAGCCGCGAGAGGGTCAGGTTGACGAGGAAGAAGGCCAGGACCGAGGAGAGGATGCCGAGGTAGGCCACCGCCCCCCAGGCCGCCGGGCTCGAGCGGGCGAGGAGGGAGGGGCCGGGCCTGAGGAGGTCCTCGGCCAGGGCGAGGGCGCCGAAGAAGGCGGCCCCCGAGGCCATCATGGCGAAGGTGATCTCGGCGGGGGAGTACCAGGCGCTCGCCTTGCGCGAGAGGACGTTGTAGAAGGCGGCGCTCGCGAGGGCCAGGACGACGAGGAGGATACCCCCGGGGCTGTCGGCCCCCCCGCCGGCCCCGCCGGCGAAGGCCACGAGGCCGACCCCGGCGACCGAGAGGGCCAGGCCGGCCGCGCGCGGGGCCGAGAGCCGCTCGCCGAGGAGGGGGAGGGACAGAGCCGCCACCGCCGCCGGCATGGCCCCGAGGATGAGGCCCGCCGTGCTCGAGGCCGTCGCCTTGACGCCGTAGGTCTCGAAGAGGAAGTACAGGAGGGGCTGGAAGAGGCAGGTCAGGGCCAGGATGCCCCGGGGCTTGCCCCGGTAGCGGAGCCGCAGCGCCCCGAGGAGGGACAGGGCGAGGAGGGCCGCGGTCGCGAGGGCGAAGCGGAGGAAGAGGAGCTCGAGGGGGCTGAAGGCCTCGAGGGCCGACTTCGTGACGAGGAAGGAGAGGCCGAAGATGCTCGACCAGCCGAGGCCGGCCAGGTAGACGGAGCGCGCGTTCATGGGCAGGAACCTCTTTTCTACGTGGAGGCTACTACCTCGGCGCGACGGGGCATGTCATACTTTAGGAAAGACGCCATGAACAGCCTCGATCGCGCCCTCGGCATGCTCCTCCTCCTCCGCGGGGGCAGGCCCGTCTCGGCGGCCGAGCTCGCCCGCCGCTTCGAGGTCTCGACGCGGACCATCTACCGCGACGTCGAGGCCCTCTCGGCCCTCGGGGTGCCCGTCGAGGCGGAGATGGGCAGGACGGGCGGCTTCCGCCTCCGCGAGGGCTTCTTCCTCCCCCCGGTCACCCTCGGTCCCGAGGAGGCGGTCTCCCTCCTCCTCGGCCTCATCCTGATGCGCCGCCTCCGCGTGATGCCCTTCCCCGCGGAGGCGGAGATGGCCGAGCGCAAGCTCCTCGCGGCCCTGCCCGAGGACACGAGGCGGCTCATGGAGCGGGCCTCGCGGCTCATCGGCTTCGAGCGGCTGCCCCCCGACCTCCTCCACCCCGAGCGGGACGACCCCCTGGCCCGGCCCCGGGGCGAGGCCGACGAGGAGGAGGCCCGCGTCGTGGGGCGCTTCCTCCGCGCCATCCTCGCGCGCTCGCGGGCGAGGATCCGCTACCGCTCGCCCTACCGCGGCGAGGAGGAGCCGGTCCGCGAGGTCGAGCCGCGGGGCATCGTGTGGGACCGGGACCGCTGGTACCTCGTCGGGGACGTGGAGGTGGTGCCGGGGGAGCCGCGGATGTGGCGCGCCGACCGGGTCGTGGAGATCGGGAGCGGGCCGGCCATGCGGCCGACCGCCGAGGGCTTCGACGTCGCCTCCCTCCTCGACCGGAAGTGGCTGGGCAAGGCCATGGAGCGCTGGCGCTCGGGCGGGACGGTCAGGATCGCCCTGCCCCCGGCCCGGGCCGAGCTCCTGCGCCGCGACTGGTACTACGGCCAGGCCGCCTTCGAGGAGCTGCCCGACGGGCGGGTCGCGATGAGCTACGGGGAGTCGGATCCCGAGCTCGCCGCCGCCCTCCTGCGCTGGCTCGGCCCCGGCGCCGAGCTCCTCGAGCCCGCCGAGTGGAGGGCCGGCGTCGCGGCGGGCCTCCGGGAGCTGCTCGAGGCCCACGGGGGCTAGAGGCCCGCCCTTGCCGCGTCGGGGCCTAGCCCCCGGCCTCTATCAGCCTCGCCCGCAGGGTCGCGGAGGTGCCTCGATCCCGCCTGAACTCGACCTCGCCGCCGAGCTGCTCCGACAAGATGTTGATGAGCGTCATGCCCATCGTCCGGGCGGTGCGCGGGTCGATCTCCGCCGGGAGGCCGATCCCCTCGTCGCGCACCTCGATTTCCACGAGGCCTTCGGGCCCGAGCCGCTGCGATACCGTCACGAGGCCCGGCGGCCCAGCGTCGGGGAAGGCGTGCCGCATCGCGTTGGAGAGGAGCTCCGAGACGATGAGCCCGGCGGGTATGGCCTTCTCCAGGGTGAGCAGGACCCGCCCCCGCTCGCACTCGATCCTCGTGCGCTCGGCCGAGCCGGGCGATTCCGCGCCCATGCTCTCGGCCAGCTTCTGGAGGAAGACCGCGAAATCGATCCGGGACAGGTCCGCGGTCTCGTAGAACTGCTCGTGGATGATGGCCATGGCGTGCATCCGGCGAGTCAGGTTGTCGAAGTGGCGATGGAGGCCGGGATCCTCGATGTCCCGGGCGGAGAGGTTGAGGAGGCTGATGATCACCTGCATGTTGTTGTTGACCCGATGGTGGATCTCCCGGAGCAGGACCTCCTTCTGGTGGAGGGTCGACTCGAGGCGCTCGCGGTCCGCGACGGCCTGGCTGATGTCGTTCTTTATCGCTATGAAATGGCTCGCCTGCCCCTTCTCGTCGAGGACCGGGGTGATCGTCATGTGCTCGTCGTAGAGCTCGCCGCCCTTCCGGCGGTTCTTCAGGACGCCGTCCCAGACCTTCCCCGAGACGATGGCGGTCCAGAGCCCCCGGTAGAAGCCCTCGTCCTGCAGCCCCGACCTGACCAGCTCCCTCGGCGTCTTCCCCAGGACCTCCTGTACGCCGTAGCCGCTCAGGGCGCAGAAGGCGGCGTTGGCCCAGAGGACGATGCCGACGCGGTTGGTGATGATGACGGCGTTCGCCGCGGCCCCGAGCGCCGCGCTCTTGAGGAGTATCTCCTCCTCCGCCTCCTTCCGCTCGGTGACGTCGGTGAGGGTGCCGACGATCTCCGCCTCGGCGGCGTCGCCCTTGAGGTAGCGCATCTCGTCGTGGAGCCAGACCTGGCCGCGGTCCTTCCTCGCGAAGCGGTACTCCCGGGAGGCCGTCCCGTGGCGGGAGAGGTCGGAGATGATCCCGAGCACGTCGGCGCGGTCGAGCCCCGAGACGTTCCGGAACCACCAGTCCGGGGCCAGGGCCTCCTCGCGGGTGTAGCCGAGGACCTCGAGGACGTTCTCGCTGACCCATTGCCAGCGGGCGAGGCCCTCCTTGACGACGAGCGAGTACGTGACGGTCGGGCTCGTGGAGAGGTAGTGCGAGAGCCGGGAGGAGAGCGCGTCACGCTCTCGCTCGGCGGCGACCAGGTCGGTGATCTCGCGCAGGTTGATCTGCCGCACCTCGCGGCGGTCGACCTTGTAGTCGCTGCTGATGAACTCGACGTAGATGCGCCGGCCGTCGTAGGTCTCCAGGGGCAGGTCGCGGTACCGGACGTACTTGCCCTTGCGCGCCCTCGATAGGCCCGATTGCTGCTCCATGATGGTCCTGAGGAAGTCCAGCTCGGCGGCCTTCCTGCCGAGGAAGGCCTCCTGGCTCGCCCCCATGAGGGCCGCGATCGCGGGGTTCGCGTCGAGGATGATCCCCGTTTGCAGGTCCAGGATGACGATGCCGTCCTGGGCGGTCTCGAAGAGGCGGCGGTACCGCAGCTCCGATATCCGCAGCATCCGGTCCTTCTGCTGGAGGTGGGCCCGTACCCGCGTTCGCACGATCTCCGGGTCCACGGGCTTGCGGATGTAGTCCACCGCCCCCAGCTCGAGCCCCGTCTTCTCGTCCTCCCGCTCCACCTTCGCCGTCAGGAAGATGACCGGGATGCCGGAGCCCTCGCTGTCCGCCCGCAGCTCGCGGCAGACCTGGAAGCCGTCCATGTCGGGCATCATGACGTCGAGGAGGATGAGGTCGGGCGGGTTGGGGCCGCGGGCGATACGCAGGGCGTCCGCGCCGTTCGTGACCGCCTTGACCCGGTAATCGGCCTTGAGTATCTCCTCGAGGATGGCGATATCCTCGGGCGCGTCGTCCACGACGAGGACGGTCTTCTCCCGGCCCTCGGCCCCGCCGGTCATAGCGGCGCTTCCCGGGGATCGCCGAACCTTTGCGCGATCTCCTTGAAGCGCCCGGCCATAGCCATGAAGGCGGCGGAGATGTCCGGGTCGAAATGGGTCCCCACCCCGTCCGTGATGATCGCCACCGCCTCGTCGTGCGAGAAGCCCGTCTTGTAGACGCGGTCGCTGATGAGCGCGTCGTAGACGTCCGGTATGGCCATGAGCCGGCCTGGCAGGGGTATCCCCTCCCCGGACAAGCCGCGCGGGTAGCCCGAGCCGTCCCATTTCTCGTGGTGCGACCAGGCGATCTCGCGGGCCATGGAGAGGAAGGAGGTGGGCGAGCCGAGGCGCCGCTCCGCCGCCGCCACGGCGTCGCGGCCGAGGGTCGTGTGGGTCTACATCACCGCGAATTCGCCCGCGTCGAGCTTCCCGGGCTTCTTGAGGATGTGGTCGGGGATGCCGACCTTGCCTATGTCGTGGAGCGGGGCCGATTTGTAGAGGAGCTCGATCGTCCCGCCCGAGCCGAGGGCCGCGAAGCGGGGATGGCCGCGCAGGGACTCGGCGAGGAGCTTGATGTAGTGCTGGGTCCGCCTGATATGATTGCCGGTGTCGTTGTCCCGGGTCTCCGCGAGCGAGCCCATCGCGATCATGGTGACGTCCTGGATCGTCTCGACCTCCGCGGTGCGGCGCTCGACCTCGGCCTCGAGGAAGGCGTTCTTGTCCCGAAGGAAATCCCGGGCGCCCTTCAGGGTCAGGTGGGTGGCGACCCTCGCCAGCACGATGGGAGGGCTGACCGGCTTGGCGATGTAATCGACGGCCCCGAGCGAGAGCCCCGTCGCCTCGTCCGCCTCGTCGGTCTTGGCCGTGAGGAAGATCACCGGGATCTCCGCCGTCATCGGATCCGACTTGAGCCGACGGCATACCTCGTAGCCGTCGATCCCGGGCATCATGACGTCGAGGAGGACGAGGTCGGGAGGGTCCTCGGCGGTCATGATCGCGAGGGCGCTTTCCCCGTCGATCGCCGCCCGGACGCGGTACCTGCCCTTGAGCATCGAGCTCAGGAGGGCCACGTTGTCCGGGAAGTCGTCCACCACCAGGACCGTCGCTTCCTTACCGCCCGACGTCATTTCACTCCTCCTTCCGCGTACCCTCGCCTCCCGCTTGGAGGCGCCTCACTATCTCGAGGGCGGCCCGGAAATCGAAGGATCGGAGCGCGGCGACGAGGCCCTGCGCCAGCTCGCGATCGCAGGAGGCGAAGAGCTCGTCCCTCGCCGCCTCCGCGTACTCGCCGGCCTCGCAGTCGCTCTCCTCCGCGTACCGGGCGATGGCCGCCAGGACCTCGCCGATCGGCCGGGCGGGCGCCTTCGGCCCGGCGCCCCTCGGGGTCGGCGGGCGGGCCGCCGCGAGCCCCGCCTCGATGCCGCCGATCGTCCGCGCCAGCCGCGACTGGAGCTGCCTGATCGCGACCTCGGTCTCCCCGGGGTCCCGGCCGGAGGCTATCGCCTCCTCGACGGCGGCCGCCGCGGCCTGGGCCTCCGCCGCCCCGATGTTCCCGGAGGCGCCCTTCAGGGTGTGGGCGACGCGCTCGGCGAGGCTCCGGTCCCCGGCGAGGAGGGCCGCCCGGGCCCGCTCCGGCGCGTCGCGCTGCCCCGAGCAGTAGCGCGACAGGAGGTCGAGGTAGAGGGCCTCGTTGCCGAGGACGCGGCGCAGGCCCCCCGCGACGTCGAGGCCCTCGATCGGCGGCAGCGCGCCTCCGGGCCCGGCCGGCCGAGGCTCGGGATCGGGTTCGTCGCTCGCGTAGAACGCGCGCAGGGTGGCGAACATCTGGTCCGGGTCGATGGGCTTGGTGATGTAGCCGTCCATGCCCGACTCGAGGCAGCGGTCCCGGTCCTCGGCCATGGCGTTCGCCGTCATCGCGATTATGGGGAGGGCCGCCAGCCGGGGCTCCTTCCGTATCTCGCGCGTGGCGGCGAGCCCGTCCATCACCGGCATCTGGACGTCCATGAGGACCAGGTCGTACTCGGCCGCCCTCGCCCGGGCCACGGCCTCGGCGCCGTTCGAGGCCAGGCTGACCTCGCAGCCGGCCCGGCTGAGTATCTCGGTGGCCACCTGCTGGTTGATGTCGTTGTCCTCCGCGAGGAGGACCCGCGCCCCGGCCAGGCCCGAGCGGCCCTCGGGCGCCTGCGAGGCGGGCTCCGGCGCTCCTCGCCGCTCCGCGGGGAAGGCCCCGAGGAGGTGCATCGCCGTGTCGAAGAGGATGGAGGCGCTCACGGGCTTTATGAGGACGTCCCCGACCCCCGCGGACTCGGCGCCGCGTATGACCTCCTCGCGGCCGTAGGAGGTGATGATCACGAGGCGGGGCGGGCGCGGGAGCCCGAGCGCGAGGATGCGCCGGGCGGCCTCGAGGCCGTCCATCCCGGGCATCTGCCAGTCGATGAAGGCCAGGTCGTAGCCCGCGCCCTCGGCCGCGGCCCGCGCGACCTCGTCGACGGCCGCGGCCCCGCCGTCGACGGCCCTCGCGATGAAGGTCATGCTCCGCAGCATGTCGAGTATGACCGCCCGGGAGTGCTCGTTGTCGTCCGCCACGAGTATCCTGCGGCCCCGCAGGTCGGGTTCGGGCAGGTAGTGCCTGCGCCTCGCCTCCCCCATGCCCAGGCGGGCCGTGAACCAGAAGGTCGAGCCCTTCCCCGGCTCGCTCTCCACCCCCACCTCCCCTCCCATCATCGTCGCCAGCTTCTTGGAGATCGCCAGGCCCAGGCCCGTGCCCCCGTAGCGCCTGGTGACCGACTGGTCGGCCTGCTGGAAGCTGCGGAACAGCAGCGCCTTCTGCTCGGGCGTTATCCCGATGCCGGTATCCGTGACCTCGAAGTAGAGCTCTATCTCCCCCCCCGACTCGCGGCGCTTCTGGATGCGGATGGCGATCTCGCCGCGCTCGGTGAACTTCACCGCGTTGTTCGTGTAGTTGATGAGGATCTGCCCCAGGCGGAGGGGGTCGCCCACGAGGTCGCCCGGCACGCCCTCGCCCGTCTCGAAGATGAGCTCGAGGCCCTTGGCGCTGGCTTTCTCGGCGGTGAGGTTCGCCACGTTGTCCAGCACCTTCTCGAGCTCGAAGGGGATGCGCTCGAGCGCGAGCTTCCCCGCCTCGATCTTGGAGAAGTCCAGGATGTCGTTGATGATCCCCAGGAGGTGCTGCCCGGAGCTCTGGATGCGCTTGAGGTAGTCGCGCTGGCTCGGGGTGAGGCTCGTCTTGAGCGCCAGGTAGGATAGGCCGATGATGGCGTTCATCGGCGTGCGTATCTCGTGGCTCATGTTGGAGAGGAACTCGCTCTTGGCCTTGCTGCTCGCGATCGCGGCCTCCCTGCTCCTTCCCAGCTGCGCGAATATGCGGAGCCGGCTCCGCTGCAGGGCGAGGGCGAGGGCGGCGCCGCCGAGCGCGATGGACGAGGATAGGAGCACGATCCCGCGGAGCCGCTCGAGGTCCTCGCGCTGGCTCCCCAGGACCGCGAGCGTGGCGTTGTTGATGCGCAGGACGTAGTCCCGCAGCTCGGCGTAGACGTAGTCGATCCGGTTCTTGAACAGGATGGCGGTCGTCGCGTCCATCGCCCTCCCGGGGCCCGACGCCTCCGTCAGGTCGGCGTCGACCAGCGCCAGCTCCTCGAGGACCAGGGCGAGGTTCCCCGGCGGGGCCCCGGCGAAATCGGCCTCGATCAGGCCGCTCGCGCCGCGGATCTTGCTCAGGGTGTAGCGCAGCCCCTGCCGCGCCCGCTCGCTCCGCTCCTCCCTGAGCAGGTCGATGCCCGACTCCAGCTCGGAGACCAGGGGCATGAGGTTGGCGATGTTGCGGAACTGGTCGACCGTCCGCACCGGCAGCTCCGTGCCCAGCCTGCCGAGGTTCACGTACATGAAGATGCCGATCGCGGCGACGAGGGCGGAGATCGACATTATCGAGTACGACAGGAGCGAGAGCGCGCGGAACTGGCTCTTCTCACTCAAGGAGGCAGGGCCTTCGCTCGGAGACGTCCGGCAGCCAGCAGCGGGCGTCCGCCGCGTCGACGATCCGCTGCAGCTCGGCGGCGCCCTCGTCGAGGACCTCGCGGGCCGGCCTCCCCTCGAGCACGATCCCGGAGAAGGTCAGCATGTACCGCTCGTTGAACGCGGCCCCGTGCTCGCCGAGCCCCGTCGGGGCGAGGGCCGGCAGCGAGAAGGAGGACTCGGCCTGCTCCCGCAGCGCCGCGCTGAGGCTGGCGAGGTGGGCGGGCACCCGGTCGCCCGGCCCCAGGGCGACCACCGGGAAGAAGCCGACCTCGCGCAGGGTGCGGGCCTGGATGGGCGCCCTGGTGAGGTAGTCGACGAGCATCGCCTGGCTCGCGACCTCGCGCCCTCCCGCGGGGAGGGCCAGGCCGGAGACGATGAGCATGAAGCCGCGCCCCGCGGGCCCGGCCGGGGCGGGGAAGGCCGCGAAGTCCTCGGGCCGCTGCTCGAAGGCCTTCATGAGCCGGGCGGTATGGTCCCAGGCGATCCAGACGTCCCCGGCGAGGAGGGGATCGGACATCGCCGAATAGACGAGGGAGCCGGGATGCGCGTAGCGCCACAGCTCCTTGAAGTACTCCCACATGGGCTCGGCGGCGGGGCCGCGGAACTTCAGGAGGGTGCTGCCCGTGAAGGAGGGGTAGAGGTAGCCCTGGAAGAAGCGATGCATGAGGCCGGTCTTCCCCGCGGGGAAGCCGAGCGCGCGCTTCCCGGTCTTCTCGTAGATGGCCTTGGCCCAGTCGAGGAGCTGATCGTAGCCGAGGCTGTGGAGGTCGACGCCTTTGGGCAGGTAGGACAGGGCCTTCCTGCTCGCGACCATGACGAAGGAGGCCTGCATCCAGGGGACGTAGTACTCGGTCGCGCCGTTCAGGCGGCAGAGCCGCAGGAGGGGCTCGGGGAAGCCGCGCTCCCCGAGCCCGGCGACGATGTCCGACGCCGGGCGGAGCCCTCCCTTTTCGTACAGCGAGACCAGGTCGCCGTGCGTCGCCCCCAGGAGGATGGGCTCGGCCGGGTCGGCCGCGAGCAGGGCGCCGACCTGGCGGAACATGTAGCTGTTGTCGTTCGGCCGGAAGTCGACCTCGCCGGGGAAGTCCTTGAGGATGGCGTTGCGCATCTTCCCCGCTTCCTCGACGGGGTTCAGCTGCGTCGAGAGGAAGGTGACCGCCGAGGGGGGGCGGCCCTCGAACACGAAGGGCTTCTCGGCTTGATCCGGAGCGGGGCCGCGCTTGGCGCAGGCTCCCGGGCAGAGGAGGAGGGGCAGCGTCGCCGCGAGGAGCGAGAGGTATCGTGCTTTCCCCATGGAGGGGCCTCCGTTCGGGAGCGCTTTTTACCTGATGGACGCGCCCAGAGCTCCGCTACCCGTGCAAGTCTAGGTCATGGCCTGCCTGAAATCAATGTTCGCCAGGCCGCCTCGCCCGCCGCCGTTGCGCCTTCCCGCCGCCTGGGGCTAGACTGTCGCCATGGAGCAGACCTTCCTCTCGGCGACCATCCTCCTCATCGTGATCACCGACCCCCTGGGCAACACGCCCCTGTTCATCTCCGCCCTCAAGCGGGTGGCGCCCGAGCGGCGCCTCAAGGTGATCTCGCGGGAGTGCGCGATAGCCTTCGCCGTCCTCCTCGTCTTCCTCCTCTTCGGCAGGCAGATACTCGGGGTCCTCCACCTGCGAGAGGAGACCCTCAAGGTGGCGGGCGGGGTCATCCTCCTCCTCATCGCCATCAACATGATCTTCCCCGGCTCGGGGGCCAGCATGGGCGGCGAAGGGGGCGAGGGGGAGCCCTTCATCGTGCCGGTGGCCATACCCCTGATCTCGGGGCCCTCGGCCATGGTGACGGCCATCCTCATCGGCGCCTCCGACCCGAGCCGCATGCTCGAGTGGATCGGGGCCCTCGCCATCACCATGCTCGTCACCTTCGTCGTCTTCCTCGGCTCGACGAGGCTCGAGAAGGTCCTCGGCCGCCACGCGATCGCCGCCATCGAGCGGCTCATGGGGCTGGTGCTGACCGCGGTCGCGGTGGACATGCTCCTGACCGGGGTGGCGAGCTACATAGGGAGGCTCTGAGGGAGCCCGGGCCTTCCCGGCCGCCCGGGCCTAGCGCGCGCGGAGGAGGGCGGCCCGGTCGAGGAGGCCGGGGCGGTAGAGGGTCGTGCGGTTGCGGCCCCCCGCCTTGGAGGAATAGAGGGCGCGGTCGGCCCGCTCGATGCACAGGGGGGCCGTGTCCCGGCCCGAGGGCTCGACGAGGCAGCAGCCGAGGCTGGCGGTGACCGAGAGGATCCGCGAGCCGAATTCGACCTGCATGGCCTCGATGGAGCGGCGGACGCGCTCGGCCACCTCCATGAGGCTGCGCTCGTCGCAGTGGACGACGATGGCGCAGAACTCCTCGCCCCCGAAGCGGGCGGGCACGTCCTCGGAGCGGACGGCCTTGCGCAGGGTCTTGGCCAGGGCGCAGAGCACCGCGTCGCCGGCGAGGTGGCCGTAGCTGTCGTTGAAGCGCTTGAAGTGGTCCACGTCGAGCATGATCAGGCCGATGGAGCTCCGGTGCCGCGCCGTCCGCGCTATCTCCTCCTCGAGCCGGCGCATGAGGTAGGCGTGGTTGAACAGGCCCGTCTTGGCGTCGATCATGGCCCCGTCGCGGTGGAGGCTGTTCTGGATGCCGATGGAGAGGAAGCGGACGATCCGGTCCGCGTACATGCGCTCGGTGTCGGAGTAGTCGCCGCCCACGATCTTGCGGCAGAGGATGGCCACGCCGTAGAGGCCGTCGATGCCGAGCATGGGGAAGAGGAGGGAGGGCTCGAGCCCGGCGACGCCCTCGCCGAGGGCTCCGCGTCCGAGCCGGGCCTCGAGGTCGTCGTAGGACACGGAGTAGGGGGAGGAGAGGAAGAACTGCCGCAGGGGGGCGTAGCGCTCCTCGGGGAACTCGGGCTCCGCGGGCTTGAGGTTCCGGTAGGAGTACTGGGAGAGGCTGTCGCCCCGGGGCGACTCGATGAGGAAGAAGAGCCGGGAGGGTACGAAGCGGTCGAGGAGGCGGGAGATGACGAAATCGAGCATCTCCGAGACGCCCTTCATGCCGAAGAGGCAGGCCGCGTCGGTGATCAAGGTGTCGAGCTCCCGGTTCTCCCTGCGGAGCTTCTCGAGGGCGTCGAGGGCGCCGGACTTGTCGAGGAAGTTGAAGCGGTCCAGGAAGGCCGCGTCTATGCCCGCTTCGCTCGCGGGGCGCTGGATTGCCTCGTCCACGGCTAAGACTATAGTTGATGGCCGGCGGCTTGTCGCGCCGGGAATCGGGGGCCGAGCGGAATTCCGGGGGGCGGGCGCGCCTCGAGCGGGGCGCTTCGCGTCCCGACCCGCCTCTGCGCCGCGCTCGGGGCGTAAAAAGGCCGCCCGAGGCGGGCGGCCGGATTCCAACAAGCTTCGAGGCAGTACGGATGGATCAGCGCAGGGACATCTCGGCGAGCTTCTCGGCGGTGAAGCCCAGGTGCTTGGCCACCTCGTCGGCGGGGCCGGACTCGCCGAAGCGCTCGAGGCAGAGGATGTCCTCGGGCCGGGCGACGCGCTCCCAGCCCATGGCCACGCCGGCCTCGGCCACCAGGACGCGGGCTCCCTCGCCCAGGATCGCCGCGCGGAGGGCCGCGGGCTGGGCGTAGAAGAGCTCGCGGCTGGGGACGGAGACCACGCGGATGGCGAGGCCGGGCTTCTTGGCCTGGACGAGCTCGGCGGCCTTCATGGCCAGGGCGAGCTCGGAGCCCGTGCCGACGAGGACGAGGTCGGGGGCCTTGGCCGGGTTCTGGACGACGTAGGCGCCGGTCGCCATGGTCGAGCGCCAGTCGGGATCGGCCTTGGCCTGGACGGGGAGGTTGTTGCGCGAGAGGACGAGGACGGTGGGGCCGTCGCGCCGCTCCAGGGCGAGCTTCCAGGCGACCGCGGTCTCCTCGGCGTCGCCGGGGCGGAAGACCCGGACGTTCGGGATGGCGCGGAGGCTCGCCAGGTGCTCGATGGGCTGGTGGGTCGGGCCGTCCTCGCCGACGTAGATCGAGTCGTGGGTGAGGACGTAGATCACCGGCTGCCGCATGAGGGCCGAGAGGCGGAGGCTGGGCTTGAGGTAGTCGAAGAAGGTGAGGAAGGTCGCCACGAAGGGCCGGATGCCGCCGTGGAGGGAGAGGCCGTTGGCGACCGCGGCCATGGCGTGCTCGCGGATACCGTAGCGGATGTAGCGGCCCTTCCGGTCGGCGGGCGAGTAGTCGGCCACCTCGGGCATGGCCGAGACGTTCGGGGCGGTCAGGTCGGCCGAGCCGCCGACGAGGTTGGGCCAGGCCTTGGTCGCCGCGGCGATGCACTTGCCCGAGGCGTTGCGCGTGGCGACCTGCTCGCCGGCCTTGAACTCGGGGAGGGCGAGGGCTCCGGCCGCCTTTCCGGAGAGGTAGGCCTCGTACTCGGCGGCGAGGGCGGGCTCCTCCTTCTTCCAGGCGGCGTACTCAGCCTTCCAGGCCTCGTGGGCCTTGGCCAGCTCCGCGCGGCGCTTCTCGTAGAAGGCGTAGGCCTCCGGGGCGACCCAGAACTTCGCGTCGGCGGGGATGCCGAAGGCCGCCTTGGCCTTGGCGATCTCCTCCTCCCCGAGGGGGGCGCCATGGCAGGAGTGGGAGCCCTGCTTGGTGGGGGCGCCCTTGCCGATGAGGCTCTTCAGGATGACGAGCTTGGGCTTCCTGGTCTCGGCCTTGGCCTCGGCGAGGAGCTTCTCCATGCCGGGGAGGTCGTACATGTCCCCGCGCAGGACCTTCCAGCCGTAGGCCTCGTAGCGCTTGCCTACGTCCTCGGTGAAGGTGAGGTCGGTCGAGCCGTCGATGGTGATCTTGTTCGAGTCGTAGAAGACGACGAGCTTGCCGAGCTCGAGGTTCCCGGCGAGGGAGGAGGCCTCGGCCGAGATCCCCTCCTGGAGGCAGCCGTCGCCCACGAGGACGTAGGTGTAGTGGTCCACGACCTTGCGCTTGGCCGTGTTGAAGCGGGCGGCGAGCATGGTCTCGGCGACGGCCATGCCGACCGCCGTGGCGATGCCCTGGCCCAAGGGGCCGGTCGTGGTCTCGATCCCGGGGGCCATGCCGTACTCCGGATGGCCGGCGCAGGGGCTCCCCACCTTGCGGAAGCGCTTGATGTCGTCGAGACTGATGGGATAGCCCGCCATGTGGAGGTGGGCGTAGAGGAACATGGAGCCGTGGCCGGCCGAGAGGACGAAGCGGTCGCGGTCGATCCAGGAGGGGTCGGCGGGATCGTGCTTCATCGCCTGACCGTAGAGGAAGGCCCCGAGCTCGGCCGCGCCGAGGGGGAGGCCGGGGTGCCCCGAGTTGGCGGCCTGGATGGCGTCCATAGCCAGGACGCGGGCGCTCATGGCCACTTTTTCGAGGGATTTCGTGTCCATTGGAAGCTCCTTACCTTGCATACGTTTTCCTGGGGCCTAGCGT
>Ga0209507_1000341_pt1 | contig 55489 bp, 50 predicted proteins | sample AD_UKC028_MetaG_FD_184414 | JGI IMG/M metagenome (GOLD analysis project Ga0209507, IMG submission 184414) | Active sludge microbial communities of municipal wastewater-treating anaerobic digesters from USA - AD_UKC028_MetaG (SPAdes) (version 2) | ecosystem: Engineered > Bioreactor > Anaerobic >...
ATGTTTCCCTGGTCGATGGGGACTACCCATCGCAATCTTTCTTCTTTAATTGTTTTTGCCATGCTTATTGCCATGCGGCCAGCTTAACGCTGGCCGCGGAAACCGCCAAATGTGCGTACACATTACCGGCGACGCATTGACCATTAACAGTCGGGCTGTCAGCGCTAATATTGTTGTCAAGGTTCCGCGCCACACGCGGATAATCGTTGACGGCAGTGTTATCAGGGGCCGTATCGGAGATACCGAGGGGGATGTAACCCTGAAAACGGACGCATTTATGGCGTTCCAATGCGGCAAAGTAGCCGGCGTTGCCATAGAAGTTGGCTCTGACGGTGATGCTCTGTTCGACATAATGGAGATGAACGGGCCGCTGGCCGTAAAGGTTGGCGGGGGTGCTCCGTGTTGCGTGACGGTTCATGGCGGAAAGATCACTTCGCTGGCAAAAAAAGCTGGCAAAGGAACTTTCATAGATACCAACGGCGCTAACATTAAATAGGACTAGGCAATTATTTTATCCAACCATCGCGGAACGAATCAAAATTTGCTCGTTTCCATGATGGTTGTTTTTTTTCCGAATAAGTTTGAATATCGGATGAATATGGACAAAAAAGAACAAAAAATTTTGGAGGGAAACATAAACAGGATATGTTTGATGAATTTTTTGGACGGGATGTGGTTTCCAATGTCCGTTTTTGTGATATTTCTTTTTGACAACGGCATGAGCTTGACTCAAGTAGGTTTGATTCTTGGGGCGTATTCTATTATGCCTTTTTTCCTTGATTTGCCCTCAAGCATTCTGGCCGACAGGCATTCCCTAAAATTGATGCTGGTTTTGATGAGCGCGGCTTATTTGCTCCAGAACGCGATTTACTTTTTCGGCCATTCCTTTTTGATGTTTTTCATCGCATCATGCTTTAACGGCATTGGAAACGCGTTATCTATGGGAATAGCCAGCGCGCTTGTGTACGATACTCTTTTATCAGTTGGAAAAGAAAAAAATTACGAGAAGGAGCAATCAAAAGTCGTGATGAGCTTTTATGCCGGAAGGCTTTTGGCTTCGGTTGGAGCTCTTATTTATTTGGCAAATCCAAGGATGGTTTTTTTGCTGGCGGTGATTGTAACCGCGATCGAAGTTATAACCGCCATTTCCCTCAAAGAGCCTTGGCGCGAAAAGGGGGCGAGCAAGCCCCTGATTCATATCAGGGAAGGGCTGGGTTTTATACTTAAACACAAGACTATCTGGCACACGGTTGTTATTTTTTCTGTAATGGCGGGGATTTGCGGAGTACTGTTTGATTATTATCAGCCGGTAATGAAAGCGGCTGGGATATCCGTGGTTTATTTCGGGATTATTTATTTTTTTGCCAATGTTGCCGGTTTTTTGGGCGCCGTTATTTATCCCAGGCTGGCGGAAAGGGTTCGCTGGAAGGGAATAATGTTTTTATACCTTTTTATGGCTATGGCCGCGGCTTTCTTTTTTTCCGTTAACTTGCGATTCTTGATCGTTGCCGCGGTTGTCTTGTCGTCTTTACTGCTGGGCTTGCAGGGCGTTTTTATCGGCAATGTCATAAACAGGATAGTTCCGTCGACGCATCGCGCCACCGCTTTAAGCGTTCAAACTCAAATGCATCTGGTTTTTAATTTTGTCTTTCTAATGGCCGTAAGCGTCGTTTCCGAAAAGGTTTCGATCAATGCCGGAATGGTCTTAATTTTTATCTTGGCCGTTACGGCTTTTGCCGCGTTTTTTGGGTTGGCCAATAAGGAGCCGGCAGTTTCATAAAAAAGTTTTTTGAATAGTCAATCGCGGCGTTAAATTAAAAAAAAGGAGCGTGTTTACGCTGCCTTTTTGTTTGCCGCGTGGAAAGCGACAACCAATTCGCTGTCTTGATAGCTTGATATCAGGCCTTCAAAGGGGTTGTGGTTGTGTTCAAGGAAATAAGCCGGTAATTGGCCGGTCAGGCGCCAATAAGCAGTTTCGAAAGCTTGGCGGGCCCGTTCGTTTTCGGCTTTGAATTTCAGAACCCATATCCGGCCTTTATACGGGGCCGATGGCGCCGCGACGAATTGCGGGTATAGTTTCAAGAAATTAGCGGCAGAGCAGGAAACAATGGGTGGCTGGCTTTTTTTGCCGCATTCCATGGCTAGGCTTAGCCGTCCCATGCCCTCATGATACCATTTTCCGATTTTTGGGCTGGCAAAACATAAGGCGTCGGCCAAATAATTGAGCGCGTCTTTTCCTCCCAGCGTCCGGGGAAAAATTCTTGCCACTTGGATATATGGTGTTTCCAATTCCGCGTCTTTGGCGCAGTAATAGTTTTCCCTTTCTTTGATTTCAATGATCTTGCTTTTTACAAAGAACCAACCTTCCCTTCGGGTTTTCGCGATCTCTCGCTCCAGTTCTTTTCGGCCTTCTTCGATTCTTTCTTCTTCTTTAAGCATCTTCCAATACCATTCCGACATTCTTGGCACCACGCAACTGCTTTTTAAAAAGGTATAGCATAACATTCAGAACAGTCAACCGATTGCTTGATTTGTTCGATAAACGGTTTTTTAGTAGAATAGACCAAGCAAACCAAAGCATTTTTGGTAAAATCAACAATGTTTGCTCACAGGTTTTTTTGTTAGTGGAAGTTGATAAGACAACTAAAATCCTATTCACGAATATGGAAAATGGCAAAAATATCGATGGTGAAATAAAAAAGATCGGGCTTGAGGAATTAGGCTACGATGATTTTTTCGAAGCCAACCGGCAAAGGCTGGGATTGGCGGGTTTTTTAGTCGCGCGGGTGACTGCTGAATACCGGCAAGTTTACCGGGTTAAGAATCCAGACGGGGAATATTCGGCCAAAATAACCGGAAAGCAGATGTTTAGCGCGCAATCCCGGGAAGACTATCCGGCGGTAGGAGACTGGGTGGCGATCAATGTGGTTAGTGATGGACAGGCAGTAATCGAAGGAATATTGCCCCGGAAAACAATGATAAAAAGAAAAAACGGGGATAAAGGCGAAATTCAAATTATCGCGGTTAATATTGATGCGGCATTTGTAACTGAATCAATCGACGGGGATTATAATTTAAACCGCTTTGAGAGGTATTTTTCAATCATCCGCGATGGGGGAATAAAGCCGGCGATCATCTTGAATAAAATAGACTTGATCTCAAAAGAAGAGCTGGAGTTGAAATTAGGCCAGATTAAAAGCCGGTTTGGCGATATTGACATAATTACGACTAGCACCGTAACCAGCGCGGGTTTGGACGAATTAAACAAATATATAGAGAAAGGAAAGACATATTGCTTTCTTGGTTCGTCTGGTGTTGGAAAATCATCCTTGATCAATAAGCTGATCGGAAAGGAAGTTATCGAGACCAAGGGTGTTGATATCCGTACCGACCGGGGAAGGCACACGACCACGAGCCGGGAAATGTATTTTTTAAAAACCGGCGGCATTGTAATAGACAATCCCGGGATGCGGGAAGTGGGGTTGGCGGACGCGGGAGCAGGTATTGAAGACTTGTTCGACGAAATAACTTTGCTGGCTCAAAAATGCAAATTTGGCGATTGCACCCATATCCAGGAACCGGGATGCGAAGTTTTAGCCGCGTTAAAATCAGGAAAACTGGATGAAGGAAAATATAATAATTACATCAATTTGAAGAAAGAGGCGGAATACTATGAAATGACTAAAGTTGAGAAAAGGGAAAAAGACCGCCAGTTCGGAAAATATATCAAGGGAGTGAAAGAGAAATTAAAAAAGATCAAATATTGATTATATATCGGTAAAATATACATGGAACCGAAAAAAGCGATTGTTGTTTTAACCAGCCTATTGGATAAAAAAAATCTCGATGCTGAAGATAAAGAAGCTGTTTTAGCCGCCATTGGCGCGCTTGATTCGGCGAACCTGGCCGAAAATAGAATGAAAAGAATGATCAAAGCCAAAAAAACCAAAAGAGATAAGGCTTTTGAATTATAACAAGAAAAACAGCGTATAAAGATCAAAACCCGCTCATGGGTTTTTATTTGACTATTTATTAAAAGCTTATTATGATGCAGGCTAGTTCTTAATAATTCAGGAGGTTAGTATGAGCAAAAATAGAATACTGGGATTGCACGGCCAAAAAGGGGCTAAGGATTATCCGGATTATTCCGCGGACGCGCTCAATCAGGGTCTTTACTATGGCGGGATATTTATTTGGTTATTTTATAATTATGCCCATCGTTTGCTGGTCGGAAAACCAAAGAAAGGCGGAGAGTATCATTCCTTAGGGTTTATCGAAGGATTAGCCAAGAAGCATGACCATCCGTTTGTGGCGGTTTATCCCTTTCATCCTTATTCTAAAGAAAAAGTCCGGGATAAATTTCTGGAATTGGCCATGGAAGCTGTTTGGTACATGAGAGGCGGAAGCTTTAATTTTGGAATATTTTCTGAAAACGAGGAATTTCTGAAAGCATATTCGCCGGAAAGCGCCGGAGGTATTCTTGAAAAAATAAAAGCAGAGTCCGGATACACGCTACCTAACGCGGAGCAGAATATCAAAAATCTTTTATCCGCGGATAAGGGATTGTTGGCCGGCGGCCTGAAAGCTAATAACAGAGATCCGGTCGAAGCCGCAAAAGATGTCGGAGCAAAGTTTGTCGCCGTTTACGGCAAGGAATACAGCAACGAAGAAGTAAGACAAATGTCGGAAACTGCGAATGCTCTTGGGATCACGGTTATTGTGAACGTCCAAGCCGATTCTTCGCGCGCCAAAGATTTGATAGAATGGGCGTGGATTATCGCCAACGATCCTGAAGCTGCTTACGAATACGCTTTTTTTGACAACGAGAGCTGAATCCAGCTCCCGTTTTTTTATCCGACGGAAAATATATGATTGATAATTTTTTAGAAAATCGGAAGAAAACGCGGTATTTGTAAGATTATGACAATTAATCCATAATTAAATTAATCCGTAATTAAAACTATAATAGTAATATTAAATTATTTAATTTAGTTACTAATAAAAAAATGAAAATATTTTTCAAAAAAAGTTTTGGATTGCCAGTCGCGTTGTTTTTCGCGTTTTGCGGTTTTTTTGTTTCCAATCAGGCTGGAGCAATACCGTGGAACGGAGACCCAGTAACCGGCTTGGACGTTCCTGATAACGTATTGCAGTTAAACGAAACAACTACGGCGACAGCGACAACAACCGAAGAAGGAGCGCGCAATTGGACTTCGAGCGACACCGATATCGCAACCGTAGGATCGGATACCGGGATCGTGGAAGCAATAGCCGCAGGAACGGTAACCATCGCGTATACGGCTTCTGATAGCGGAAAAGTTAACGGAACATCTGTCACTGTTTACGCGGCGCCAATAACGGATGACCCTTTGATCGGGGAGGCGCTGATCGGCAGAGGGGATGTAGTGCCCACTGATTATACGGAAGCGGAATTTGGCACATCAACGATCTCCTGGTTATCCAGCGATACGGATGTCGCGACGATAGATGTAACAACCGGGGTAATTACGCCAGTCGAAGAAGGAACCACGACGATCAGTTATTTTGTGGAAGAAACAGCGACGGGAAGGATTGTCGCAAGGGGCAGCCTGGAAATCACGGTAGACGATCCGATAGGCATAATGTTCGATTCCATTTCTGAAGAATTAGAGGAAGAAGACATCGTTTCCAATTTGGATACGGTTACCAGCTTTAATTATACCAGCTTCTCCGGTTTGTATTTTGAAAAATGGCTGGACGGAGAAAAAATGGGGCGCATAACATTTAATTCGGCGCTGGACTTGTCGGATGATGATACGACTGATTTTTTGCAAGCCTTGGGAACAAAACTGGAAGCCGCATCCATTGGCACCATAGGTCTTGATTTCACGGGGACGACAGATTCGGTAGCTCTCAAGGAAACAAGCGCAACAATAAAATTTTACGGATTGGATGAGCTTGGATTCAGCGATAGCGCGACTTCTGAACAAGTTAGCGAAAAATTGATTGCTTTTGACGATGAGGGAAACCTTTTAGACATATCGGATCTCGCGCCGGTCCAGGGCACTTATGTAGGAGCTTGCGGAGTGGGAGAGGAAGAATGCCATATGTTTACCGTGGATGTTAATCACTTTACGACATACGAGATCGATAATATTGCGCCTGACAATCAAGATGAAGTTTTTCCTACCAGTATGAGCAAGCGGGGCGGAAGTTCGGTTGGCGTGGTTAGCGCGAACGAGGAGGGAGGCGCTATCTGGTTTGCTCCGTTCGGCACAACCTCGTTTGTTGCCGGTTCGAATATGACCACTGCCGGAGGAACCGCGACTTCAATTGATGCCCCTACTGCCTCCGGTTCCTATCGGCTATATGTTATCGACGCGGCCGGCAATGTTTCCGATGAATCCGATGCCGTATTGACCGTATCGGCTTCCGGCGGCAGCGGCAACGGCCATAGTTCCGGTTCATTGGTTGCCGGTTCATCCGGCGGGTCTGCCGAAAATGATCCGGCGCTGATCGCGCATTTACAGTCGCTTCTGGATTCGTTAATTGACCAGATCAGGATGACGGTTAGAACGATGATCGCGCAAGGAAAACCGGTGCCTCCGGCAGCAATGGCCTTTGTTCAGGGCGGAACAGGCAAAATAACCCGAACATGGTCGTTAGGAACGAGCGGCGAGGAGGTTAGAACCATTCAAACGATTTTGGCGCAAGACCAAACGGTCTATCCTGAAGCAAAAATTACCGGATATTTCGGTCCGCTTACCCTGGCAGCAGTGCAAAAATTCCAAATTAAATACGGTATCGCCAATCCGGGCGAATCGGGCTACGGGATCGTTGGTCCGATTACGCGGGCAAAGATGAACGGGATGTAAATAATTCATCCGTTGCGGGAATGGTTGGATCATTGGCGGAAAACCCACGGTATCGCCGTGGTTTTTCGTTTATTCGGTTTTCTCCTAAATGTTTTGAATCGGCGCAATAAAGGAATATACTTAAAAAATGCCAAAAATCCCAGCTTTCAAAGCGTATCTTGGTTTAAGGTTTTTTTCAGCTTTATTTTTTGCGGTTGTTGTAACCGTCAATTTGGTTTATCAAGCGACGGTAGTCGGCTTAAATCCCTTGCAGCTTGTTTTGGTGGGTACGCTTTTGGAATTCGTTTCATTTGTATTTGAAGTGCCTACCGGCATTGTGGCCGATCTTTACAGCCGGAAACTATCGGTATTGATTGGCGTTCTATTGGTTGGGGCCGGATTTATGGTTGAAGGATTGATTCCGGTTTTTTCAGCGGTTCTTTTGGCGCAAGTTATTTGGGGTATCGGCTATACATTCATCAGCGGCGCGCGCGAGGCGTGGATCGCTGACGAGATAGGGGAAAAAAACGCCGGTGCGGCGTTTATTAAAGGGCAGCAAGCAGCTCAAATTGGGACGTTTGCCGGGATTGCGATAAGCATGGCCTTGGCAAATATCGATATCAGGGTTCCGATCGTTGCCGGCGGATTCTTTTACGCGATGCAAGCGGTTTTTATCGCGTTATTTGTGTCAGAACGCAATTTTGTCCCTACGCCGGTTCAAAAACGCGAAACATTCCAGTCAATGAAAAATGTTTTTATAAAAAGCGTCGGCCTTGTGAGGGGCAACAGCGTGCTCCTGCTTATAATTATTACCGGCGCCTTGTTTGGCTCATTCAGCGAAGGATTTGACCGATTATGGACTCCTTTTATGATTGGAAATTTTTCATTTCCGCTGATTGGCAACATTAAACCGGTTGTCTGGTTCGGCGTTATCAGCATGGTTGCGGCGATATTGGCGGCAGCCATAACCGAGATTTTTAGAAAGAGAACCGATGTTTTTGACCATCGTTCGACGGTCAAAGCGTTATTTGTAGTAAACGCCCTGCTTGCGGTTTTTGTTGTTTGTTTTGGTTTTTCCAACGGTTTTTTGGCGGCAGTGTCGTTATATTGGTTCGCGGCGGCGTTCAGGGAAATAAGAGAGCCGCTTTATAGCGCGTGGGTGAACCAAAACGTTGATTCGGATGTCAGGGCTACGGTATTTTCCATGTGCAGCCAGGCCAATGCCGTTGGCCAAGTTGTTGGCGGGCCGATTCTTGGCGTTATCGCCAGCGCCATAGCCATAAAAGCAGGAATCGTAGCCGCGGGTTTGATGTTAGTGCCGTCGCTTTTCTTTTACATTTATTCGATCAAGAACCACAAGCTTTTAAAATTACATAAATAAATTGAATAATTTTTGACGAATAGGCATGGCCAAGCGTCGACCTTGAGGCTTTTTTTAGTAATATATATTAAGAGCCGCAATTAAAGGAAACGGAAAAAACAGGCTAGCTTTACGGAAAAAGAAAAAATGAATAAACCGATTATTATTTTTGCCTTTATTATTGCTTTGGGAGCTTCGGTTATAATGATCGGGGGGTCTGTTCGGACTGAGAAAGCGGAAGCAGAATATGGCTATCCTTCTTGTTACGGAGGTTGCTGCTGCTGTTGTACCGATGAATGCACTTGGGGTTCCAAGCGCTGTCGCAACGGCAAGGTTGAAACTTGTAATAATTATGACTGCGATGATTGCTCTGAATGGGGCGGAGCAACCAGCTGCCCGGTTGGTTATGAATGTTCGGGGAAAGGCCAATGTACGTTAATTTGTTCCGACGAATGTGCATCCGGTGCCAAGCGCTGCGCAAACGGCAAGGTTGAAACTTGCGGCAATTACGACGGAGATTCCTGCGCCGAATGGGGCGGCGCGGCCGATTGCAACGGCGGCCAGGTTTGCACAGGCAACGGCGAATGTAAATGTACCGATCAAGCCATTAAAAAATGCAACGGAAATGACTTGTATTGGTACGATTCTTGCGATAACTTGCAAGGAATAGCCCAAGATTGCCAAGACGGACAATGGTCGGACAATTACAGCTGTTTTGAGAACTGGACCCAGCGGGAAAGGATAAATCGCGGTTGTTCTGATCAGCAATGCTATGAAAACACCGAATGGATAAAGGAATATGATTGTTCGTTGGATAATAAAAAATGCGACGGCGGCCAATGCGTAATAATCTGTTCCGACGAATGTGCATCCGGTGCCAAGCGCTGCGCAAACGGCAAGGTTGAAACTTGCGGCAATTACGACGGAGATTCCTGTACCGAATGGGGGGATGCCCAAGATTGCCAAGCCGGCAAGATTTGCAGCGGAGACGGCATCTGCGGATGCAGCAGCCACGCAAAAAAAGAATGCGTCGGAAACGATTTATACTGGCACGATTCATGCAATAACCCGCAGGAGCTGGCAGAGGACTGCGGAGAAAATCAAGAAAACCAAGACAAGCGTTGTTCCGGAGATTTTATTCAGCACGAAAAGATCAGCCGCGGATGTTTTAACCAGCAGTGTTACGAAACCGCGGAATGGGTTAGCGAACATAATTGTGTTGAAGATAATAAAAAATGCGACGGCGGCCAATGCGTAATTAATTGTGCAGATCAATGCATTACTGGCATAAGGCGCTGCGCAAACGGCAAGGTTGAAACTTGCGGCAATTACGACGGAGATTCCTGCGCCGAATGGGGGAATGCCCAGAACTGCGCGTCCGGACGGTCTTGCGTAGGAGCGGGGGAATGCGGCTGCATAGATCATGCTGCCAAGCGATGCAATGGCAGCGATCTTTATTGGTATGATTCATGCAATAACCGGCAGGAGCTGGCAGAGGATTGCGGAGAAGAAAAAATGTACGATAATTATCGTTGTTCGGGGAATTGGATCCAGCAGAAAAGGATCAAGAGAGGTTGTTCCAACCAACAATGTTATTCAATTACGGATTGGGTCAACCAGGAAAACTGCGATAATAATGATAAAAGATGCGACGACGGGGAATGCGTAGAAACATGCGTTAACCATTGTGCTTACGGAACTAAGCGTTGTTTCGACGATGAAGTTGAAACTTGCGGCAATTACGACGGAGATGCCTGCACCGAATGGGGCGGCGCGGTAAAATGTTCCGCAGATAAAGTTTGCGTCGATGGAAAGTGCGGATGCTACAATCACGAAAAAAAACAGTGCCAGGACAATAACTTATATTGGTTTGATTCCTGTAAAAACATGCAAGAAATGGCTCAAAATTGCGGAGATTACGGCTGCGACGCCGGAATGGACGCTTGCAATACGGTGAGCCAAAAAGCCACTTTGATCGTGAAGAAAACAATGGTTGGCGGAACCGATACTTTTGTTTTCTCGGGCATGCCAAACGGCCGGATCTCAACCAATAATGGAACGATTACGGCTACCGTCAGGCCGGGCAAATACGCCGTTAATGAAATCGCTAAAGACGGCTGGAACTTGACTAATATCGTTTGCAGCGACGGCGACAGCATTGGGAATATAAACAGCCGGACCGCGACTTTTTCCGTATCGTCCGGAGAAACAGTAACCTGCATCTTTACCAACACGATCCAACCGAAAGTATTGGGAATTATCGAAAGGGCGAGCTATGTCAGCACCGGAGCAATCAGTGAATTTTTTATGAAGATCAAAAAAATGATATTTTAAGCGGGCTGATTTATTTCTTTTAAGTTTTATCAATTCTAATCCAGATTACGTAAAGCAAATATGGACGATTCCCAAAATATTGTCGTATACCGAAAGAAAAATAAGAACAGCGCCTCTCCCTTACCGGTAAAACTGGTTGTTCTAATTTTAGCGGGAATTCTTTTTTTTGCGGTTTATTCTGCGGCAAATTACGAAAAGGTGCGGAATTTTTTATCTTATGGCGATAAAACGAAAGATACGGCTACGATTTCCGACGATATGCCGCCGGTTGATAAGCAGGAAGCAAAAGACGAAATGCAAAAAGATGAAGACTTGGAAGAGGCAAACGAAAAAGCGGAAAATCAGAAAGAGCAGGGCGAATTAAAAATTAATGATGATGAAGAGCAAGAGGGGGAAGGCAATAATAATCACGTTGAAACAAAATCCGATGACGAAAGCGACAGCGATATCGGCAACAGTGAAGATGGCGGAGACTCGGATAAGCAATCGGAAAAGACCGCAAACAATGAAGAGAGCGGATCAGAGGACGCAGAAACGTTAGAAACTAAAGAAAAGCTTGGAAGCGCCAAGTCCGAAGATAAAAATACGGTTATAATCAGAAAAATCGGTTCAAAAGCGCCTATAATCAAGACCGCTTCAACAGATTTGAAAACCTTGCACGATTTGCTTGATCATGGGGTAGTTCTGTATCCCGGGTCGGCGGCATTCGGGGAAACCGGCTTAACGGTCATATTGGGCCATAGCGCTCCGGCCGGCTGGCCGAACATCAAATACGATCACGCTTTTTCAAAACTAAATTTACTGGCACCCGGCGACATGGTTGACGTTGATCACAATGGTTCCAAGTATTATTACAGGGTGCTGGATACCCAGATCATCGAGAGAGGCGGCAGCATCGTTGAAAAAAATCCCAAAGGAAATACTTTAGTATTAATGTCCTGCTGGCCGCCGGGCAAAGACAGGCAAAGAATCGTAGTCCAGGCCGCATTCGTCCATAATTGACCAGTCGGTAAATTTCATTATTTGCAATAGCAGAACATTAGATCAGACGGATGTTAACCGAAAACGGGATTTTTAAAAATTCTGGCGTCTAACGGGCCGCAAACCCCGGTTTGAGGGCTTAGGTTGGTTTATTTTTTTAAGAAAAATTGTTTTGAAACAATAAGCTTGTTATAATTAATAATAATTATTTAAGCTCTAGTTTGTCGATTGCCTGATAATCAACAAGCTAAGGATTCAATTATGTTTATTAAAAAAGGAAAAACAAATTGGTTTTATGTTATCATTATAGCGCTTATTGCCGGCGCGGTCGGCGGTATTTCCGTAATATATGTTAACGATATTATGGCTCAAGAAGGAATGGATTACGCCGACACTATCATTTACAGAAAAGCACCCAGCATCAAAACAGCCAAGAATGTTCAATTTACGGGAACATATTCGTTCAATTGGGGAGAAAACGGAGCTCAAGGCAAAGCGGGCGGCAAGCTTTTGGTAAAACAAGTATCGGCAGAAGAGATAGATTTGGCGCTTTCTTTGAGCGGTTCCGCTCCGGATTTTAACTCGGGGAAGATTTATTCGGGAAAAGCAGCCATTAGCGGAAACAGCGCTATTTATGAAAACAACGAATTTGGGAATTGCAAATTTGAGATTATTTTCGATGCCAATAAAGCAGTTATTAAAGCGGTTGGCGGTTCCAGTTCCCGAGGCCTTGCCTGCGGATTCGGCCAGTCGGTCGACGCGGAAGGCGTATATGAGAAAATCAATGGAGAAGTCCCGGTATTTCCCAAAGAAGGTGATCCGGTTTTTTAATCTTTTTTAATTTTTTTATTAATTTGTAGACCCCGGGGCAAGTCCTGGAAACAAATTAAGGCGGAGTCCAGAGGAAGCTTCCTCTGGACTCCGCCCGGGGGCTCGAACCCCGGGAGGCGAAATACCAACGGAAAATATAAATTCGATTTAACTGGCAGAATACCCCGGGGCTTTACCCCGGGGTAGGTTATAAAAACGTTTCGGATAGGCCGGATGGTTTCTTATAGATATCTCCGTTTAATAACCAATATTATGCCAATTAATTGGCATGGATAGTTTGCTTTGTCCGGCGGAATGGATTTTAAGCATAAACCGGTTATTAATTAGCGCCGCCCAACTATTTTTAAGCAGAAAAATATGAAAAAAAAGTGATTTTGATCGGAGGAGCACCCTGTGTCGGCAAAAGTTTCGCGGCCAGTGCTCTTTCAAAAGAATTTGGGATTCCTTGGTTTTCCACCGACAGTATCCGGGAATTCATGAGAGAGATCGCCAGTCCCAAGGAATATCCCAGCCTTTTTTATTTTTTGGATAAAAAACCCGAGGACTACTTGGCGACACATTCGCCGTTGCAGGTTATGGAAGACCAAAATAAAGAAAGCTACGATGTTTGGAAGGGAGCTAAAGCTTGGATTAATACCGATTATGACTGGGATTCGTTTATTGTTGAGGGGGTAGCGATTCTGCCGGAATTAGTCGCTAGGGATTTTAAGGATTATAAGGGAATTAAACCGGTTTTTTTATTCAACCCGGATAAAGAAAAAATCAGAGAGGTTATTTATAAACGCGGATTATGGGCAAAATCACAAGAATATTCCGATGAGGTGAAAGAAAAAGAAGTAGAATGGGTTTTGGCTTTTAACGATTGGTTAAAGAAAGAAGTTGAAAAGTACGGTTTCCTGGCTGTTGAAGCGGAAAGCGGAGTATTTGATATGAAAAAACTGGCCAATTTGGTCGGGTAAGGACAAACTGTTTCATAAAGGAGCGCCGGAGATGAATTTTAAGCTGGCCGTTTTTTTGTTATAATTATATTGATAAGGTCGTATTTCAATAAATTATATTTCAATAAATCATAAACATAAAAAATATGAAAGGATTTATTGATTTTATCCGCGAGCAAGGGGTTGTTGGTTTAGCTGTCGGTTTTATTCTTGGCGGAGCAGTTTCAAAGGTAGTGTCGGCGCTTGTTACTGATGTTATTAATCCGTTCCTTGGGTTGGCTCTTGGTTCAGCTCAAGGATTAAGAGCCGCCTCAATTAACGTTGGTTCGGCGCAGATCCTATATGGAGATCTTTTAAGCGTTATTGTCGATTTTTTGGTTATTGCTCTCGTAGTTTATTACGGGGTCAAGCTAATCGGCTTGGATAAGCTCGACAGAAAGAAAGATTAAAATTTTAATAAGTTGAAATAATAAATTAAAAACATGAAAGGATTTAACATAGATATCGAAAAAGAAACATTAGCCAATAATAATTTTCGCAAAGTGCTTTATACGTCAAAATACAGCCAGCTGGTTTTGATGAGTTTGAAGCCGGGAGAAGAAATTGGCATGGAAATACATAATGAAAATGACCAGTTTTTCCGTTTTGAAAAGGGCGTTGGAAAAGTGGTAATCGACGGCAACGAATACGAAGTTAAAGACGGATCCGCGATCGTGGTTCCCGCAGGAGCGGAGCACAATGTTGTGAATGTTTCCGGAAGCGAGGATCTGAAACTTTACACCATTTATTCGCCGGCGCACCACCAAGACGGGGTTATGAGAGCGACCAAAGAAGAAGCGATGGCTGACGGTCCGGAATTCGACGGCAAAACAACGGAATAATTAGATTTAAAGCCAAAGAAAAGAAAAAACCGCCAACCAGCGGTTTTCTCTTTGACATGCAGCTATTTTAATGTTATTATTTTTTGATCAATCAAGATCTTTAAGAATTGAAGGTGGATTGTTATGGCCGTTAGGATAATCGGAGGAAAATCGCTGCCGCGCAGCATCAGCGTGGTTTCGGATCGTTTCACGTCGACCGCGATTTGTGGCCCCGACAAAAAAATCGTTTGTCGCGTCAAAAAACTGCCTGGATTAACCAAATATGTCCTTGGGCCGCGAAAATATCCCATACCAAAAACATTAAAATTGTTTTTATTTCTGGTTTCGAATTTCGGCATAAAGGATCTTTTTTTCTTTTTGCTGCTATTCGGCGCCATTCTTAGCGTTATCGAGATTCTGGGGTTGGCGGTTCCGGGAGGCACGGCAACGGTAGTCGAGAATTTCTGGATTCTAGACGTTACTTCGTTAGCGCTAATCGGCGTTGTCATTAAGCGATCGATTGGCCGGTGGCACGGAGCCGAGCACATGGCTATCGCGGCCTACGTATCAGCCGGAAAAATCGACATTGAAACAATAAAGGCGCAAAACAGGATCGATCCCCATTGCGGCGGCCGAATCGCCATAGGATTCATGATCGCCCAACTGGTGCCCGATTTATTTTTTAAGTTTCCGGTTATGGATTTTTTGCCTCTGGCTTCGTTTTTTCCGATAGCGTTACAGCTGCTGCTGATGGAGGCGGTTTTGCAAATCGATGCTCATAAAGGATTAGACAAGCTTCCGATCACGTCGCAGCTGGCTTATTTACTGCAAAGGCACGTGACTACTTCTGTTCCCGGTGAGATCGAGCTGGAAACCGCCCGCCAGGCGGTGCTTGGATTGATAGAGGCGCATGAATCCCTGCCAGCGGATTAAGCCGCGACAGATTTGGCCATATAGACTATTGTGAGTTTTTAGAGCGCGAAAGACGCGCTTTTTTTATGCGGGAGCCAGTTTTTGCGGCATAAAAAACCGGTAAATCGTAAAGCCGGTTTTTTTTTGATATAATCAAACATTGCCGTCGACAATGGTTTTGTTGATGGATTCGCGTTGGTATGCCAAAGAAAAAAACTGCAAAAAAACAGCCGGTTAAAGAAGATATTTCGCCTTTTTCGGTTATCCGTAAAAACCTCAAAGATGTTTTGATTCAGAATACCGTTAATCTCGTCAACGGTATTTTTCTGATTGTTTCTCTTTTATTGCTAATTTTCGGCGAAGTGCACGAATCGTTGTTTTTGGGCGGAATAATATTTTTAAATCTTATTATCGGAATCATACAGGACCTCCGGGCCAAGATTGCTTTGGAAAAATTGAGGATCCTTTTGGCTCCAAGGGTCGTACGCGTAAGAAAAGACGGAAGAGAAGAGCAGATAACCCTTGATCAGATAGCCAAAAACGATATTTTGAAGATCGGGCTTGGAGATCAGATACCAGCGGACGGGGAATTGATCGAGAGCGGAAATTTGGAAGTGAACGAAGCTTTGATCACGGGAGAGTCTAATTACATCAGAAAAAGCAAAGGAGACAGTGTTTTGGCTGGAAGCGTAGCAATGGCGGGCAATGCCTTGCTGGCCGTTAAAAACCGGCCGCGGGACAGCTATGTCTGTTTGATGACCGAAAAAATAAAAAAATACGATCCGAACCCCAGTCCGATCCAAAAAGCTTTGAATTCTTTCGTTAAGTACATGTCTTATGTTCTTTTGGTGATTGTTGTCTATGTTATCGGCCATGGTTTGACTGTGAACGAGTTGTTTGTTTCCATGATTAAAGATATCGGTGCTCTTACCGGAACCTTGGTTCCTCAAGGCCTTATTCTTTTTACCACGATGCTTTTTGCGTACGGAGCGATTAAATTGTCGAAAGAACGAATTTTGATGCAAGAGATCAACGCTTCAGAAAAACTTGGCCGGATTAAGAATCTTTGCATCGATAAAACCGGTACGCTTACAATAAACCGTCCGGTAATGGAAGAAATTATTCTTTACGGAGATAACGAACATTCCGTTGTTGAGCAAATCGCTGTAGGATATATCGATGCCAACAACGATACCTCGGGCATTGCCAAGGCGATACAGGAAAAGGTTAATTCCCCGTTTAACGGAGCGGTTATCGATGCGGTGCCGTTTTCTTCTGAAAGGAAATACGGCGGCGCTACGTTAAGGGTCGGGGAAAAATACTTGAAAGTTGTAATGGGCGCTCCAGATATACTAATGGAATTTATCCGGGATGATAACGAAAGACGCTGGCTCTACGAACAGATTAATTTTTATTCGCCGAAAGCGAAACGTTTGGTGCTTTTGACCGAAGATGTTAGCAAGCCTTCCGAGGCTTCGTCGGGAATAGCGGTTCTTAGGCCCCTTGCTTTGTTTGTTCTTTCGGATCGTTTAAGGCGGGGAACGGCGAAAATCATCGATTTTTTCCAAAAGAGGGGCGCATTGATAAGGGTAATTTCCGGGGATAACCCCCAAACCGTGAAAGCTGTTGCGGAACAAGCCGGGATCAAATATACCGATATGGTGATAACAGGGCCGGAAATGGAATTTTGGGATGATGTGCAATACGAAGAAAGGGTGCCAGCTTTCCATTTGTTTGCCCGCATCAAGCCCGCGCAGAAGGAGAAGATCATCAATCTGCTGAAAAAATCAGGGTTTACCGCGATGGTTGGCGATGGAGCGAACGACGCTCTAGCTATCAAAAAAGCCGATCTTGGTATTGCCATGTTCGACGGGGCCGGTGCGACCAGGAACATCGCCCAAGTTGTTCTGGTCGATAATAGTTTTGTTGCCTTGCCCAAGGGGGTTCATTTGGCGGAAGCGATCATTACCAATATTGGTCTTATCGCGAGCGTTTTTTTCAGCAAGGTTGTGATGGGCATAGTGCTTTTCTTGATAATGGCCTTTCTTGGCTATTCTTATCCTCTGTCTCCGAGCAATACCACAATCATTAATTATTTCACAGTTTGGCTGCCAATGATCTATTGGACTATCTTTCTCTCCATCGGGGAGGATTCCAACCGCAAGATATCTTTCACAAAAAAAATCCTGCCGTTTTCCACGATCAACGGAATTATTATGGCTGTGGCCGCCGCTTTGGTTTTTCTTTTGGTCCCGGGCGTTCTTAAACATTCCGATTCAAATTCTTTGATCGTTATCGCGCTTACTGCGCTGGGTTATTGGTTTTTCGTGCTGGCGGCTTTTAACTACGACACCATACCGAACAGGAAGCAGGCATCTATACTTGCCGTACTTGGGTTAGCGGTTCTGGGGGTTTTATCCGCCACGATCTACGCCAAGCCTTTATCGGGTTTCTTCGAATTGGTTCCTCCGACTTTAGTTCAAACAGCCGTTACCTCGGGCATAATTTTTGCGGCCGGTTTTCTGCAACACCGATTTGCGTTAAGCTGGTTTAAAAACAAGCCCGCTTAACCGGTTTTCAAATTGGCCGAGGCTTAAAGCCGCTTAAGAGCGGTTTTCTATTCGGGCAACTGCTCATTGAGACTGATAAAGTTTCTGATTGACTTTATTGAAACAAGTTGTTATAATAAAGACTTGCCGTAATTAAAAGATCGGCAACAGCACCTTAAAAAGACTCTAAAACCTTAAAACAAGGAAAGAGGAATATAAAATGAGCGAAATAGACAAACAGAAAGCGATGGCTTTCTATAATCCAAAAGGTTTGGTGGCGGCTTGGCAACAGGCCAGATCTCCAGCCTTTATGGGCAAGAAAGGAAGGATTGCTACACTACCGGATATAGTTGAAGCCCGATTGGCATCTTATCCTGGAACGTTCGCGTGGGAGAGATATTTCACCACGTTGAGCTCCGAGTATATGGGATATGATCAAAGCGGCAACCGTATTTTGATAGTGGCTCACGGAATCGGTCCGATGTCCACCCTGGACGGAATACTTAAAGCTTACAGCTTTGAGTATAACGACAAAGCCAGGGATCATCGCGGCGGCCGGATCACGGAACAGCAATTCCGCGATTTGGAATCGGGAAAATACGGCAAGGTTGAGATTGTTGACCTTGAAGAAATATTAAGGTGGTATAAATATCCATTTCTGCAGGGTCTAAACTCAAAAGAAGCGTTATGGGAGCCTTTGCTGAGAGCCCGTTTGGGCCGCCATTATGATGACTACATCGAACGGCACGAATCATTTGCCATGGACTGGCATAAAACCAAAGGACATGAAACAATCATTGACCCGCAAATCATTGTCATGGGCGATGCCGACAATTGCGGATATGCTGATTATGTGCCCAAGGAAGGTATGGCAATCGCGCATCTGCTGGCGATTGGCGGGTTGACGGAGACCAGTTTTTTTGGAAACAACTTCTCCAGCCTGGTTTGCGATATCAATTGCCATGAATGGTCGGATGGCGTCCGGTTAGCCGGCGTGCGGAACGGAATATCTCAAGTAAAGTATATTCATCCGGGTATTGGCGATACGTTTAAATTGATAGAACGCCATTGGCGGGCTTTGTTGAGAACAGTCAAAGAGCCGCCAAAATCCGGTTTTCATCCGATGATGAAACTGGATAAAGGCGTTTGGTTTACCCAATGCGCCAAGAAAGGCGACGGGATGGATACTTACGAGCCGGAATTTCCCATTAGCAGTTTTAAATGTTTGGGCCAGCCTGTCAGATTTACCAGCGAGATTTTGGGATACTACGGATTCTACAAGTACAATGCGAGGAGTTTAAGGATTTTAGCACCGCCGCAGGCAAACAGCTACTACTTGGTCGGAGAGCCTAAGAATGTTTCGGGCGACGACGGACCGGAAAGTCAGTATTGCTATGTACAATTTTGCCGTTCAGAAATCGATTATAGCCAACGCTTGATCAGGGAAAGCCAACTGGCAAACGATCCGTATCTGATAAAAACACTGTTGGAGGTGGAGCAGGAATGGCAGTAAAAAAACCCGATCTTCTGAAAAGAATAACGACGGAAGAAAAAAAGATGCTGGAATATCTGGAGGATTTTATTGATTTAACATTGGCGGAACAATACTCCCCGGGTAAGTCTGTTTCCATATCTTTAACGGAATTAAAGTGGAACAGAAATGTTATCCAGCAGATCATGGAACTTTACGGAGATCAACAACATGGCTGGATAGTAAAGTTTGAAAGCAACCAGAAGGAACAGGAGGATTGCCTGATTTTTCAATAAAATATTGCATGAGCTTGGAATAATCCAAGCTTTTTTCTATTACGTTTTGTCTTCGCGCTTTACGTTGACATTATGTCGCAATAATATATAACTATAGCCAGTATTTGCCAACAAGGCTTGGCAATATGAAGGTAGTAAGATGGAGATCTTTATCAATGGGGCATCGGTAAAAGCGGAAATCGATTTTTCCCATCCCGACCATTTTTGGCTGATCAGGGATGAATCGGATGGAGCAACTTGGACAAACGTATCCGGTATGGCCAACGCGTTTTTAACCCAAGAAGAAGCAGAAATATTCATTGCCAAAGAAAAATTCGAGGAAAAAGCGGTAGCCAAATGTTTTTCGTGGCATGATTTGCCTCACGTTCTTGGACCGTATTTCCAAGCGCTCATTGTTAAAAATCCAATAGAATCTAGTTCCTACCGGATATTTCCGTTAGACACAAAACTAATTAAATAATCGCGAGAAACCGCGATTTTTCTTTAGCTAGAAAGCCCAGCCTAAAAGCGGAGTCATGAAGGTAATATGGCCGCTGGAAGGCGGGAATGAATGACACCTTTCTGAACAAGGAGTAATCGCCGTGGTAAGTTGTTTTAATGAGAAACCACTTCTTAAATCAGAAATACTTCGGATGTCGAGAATTTTTTGCGGATGACAAAAAAAGCTAACGTTGGGTTCTCATTGATGACCTAATGAAACCCCGGGTGGAGGAGCAACCGGAACACGGGGAGGACGTGTCATTCTTTTCAAATAGATTTTTTTGTGGTTGCAATCAAAATATAAACCGTTTACTATTGTTTTTAGCACGTTTAAAGGTGATCAAATGGAAGAAAGCGATGAGTATATCGAAGAAACGATCGGTTTGCTGCCTAGGCCAAGGTGTTTCCGCCAGGAAAGGATATTGCTGAACGCATTTTTTATCCGGTCACGGTTAAAAACTATGTCAAACTACGGTTTGATCTGTATGGCATTCAGCCGGCCAAACCAGCATCTGCTGTCTTTTTACGAGTTATTTGACCGCTTGTTGTCGCAAAGGATCGGTTTGAAGGATCTGCTGATCTTGATGCAGGCCTTGCGGGACGCAAGGGAGACCAGAAAGATTGACGCAATGTATTTTTGCTCGCTTGGAGAACTGGAGCGGCAGATCAAGACCGAAGATCCTTTGATGATCGCGGAAGCGCTCGCGGCTTATCTGAAGGCGCATTGCTTGTCGGCAAGAATATTTCTCGAGATAGAAACGATTTTAGTAGTTCGGCTTGACGGCTTGGAAGCCGGTTTAAAGATTGCCGAAACTGTTCCCGAAATCGATATGGACCGCATAAGACGCGCTTATGAACAGATGCACGGATCCGGCTCTTAGCCGGTTTTTTATTGGTTGGGACGCGGTTGGTAGCCAGCCTGCAGTTTGTTTGATAAAATAATCGAATGTTTAAAATTGATAACAAGACAAAAATCATCTGTTTCGATGTTGACGGCACTTTGGTGGAGAACAAATCGTCATGGGTATTTTTGACGCTGAACCTGGGATGTTCGGTTGAAAAAATAACCGAAATTTACCAACGGACGGAGAACGGCACAATATCTTTCAATAAGGGTGTAAGTATTGTTGAAGAATTGTTCCGGCAAAGCGGTAAGGCGAGCAAGGAGCACATTGAGGCTATTTTCCGGAGGGTTTATTTGAAACGTGAGGCAAACGATTTGATAAGTTATCTCAAAGAAAGGGGATATCTGATTTATCTGATTTCCGGCGGCATAGATCTTTACGTCGGCATCATCGCGCAAAAGGCCGGAGCCGACGGTTTCTTTGGGCACGCGTCGCTGGAATTCGACAATCAGGGGAATCTGTCAAAGATCAAATACGGTAAAAGCCAGGGAAAAGCAAAATTAAAGCGGATCGAAGAACTATCGAAAAAATTTTCCGTTCCCGCGGATAAAATGATTTTTGTCGGAGACAGCGAAAATGATTACGAAGCATTCATAGCCACAAAACACGGTATTGCCATGCGTCCCTATGCCGAAAAAATGGAAAAGGTGGCCTGGAAAAAAATTGATTCTTTGCTCGAGATAAAAGATCTTATTGGTTAAAACATTTACTTTTGATCAAAATCGGGTACAATGAGCTTGTGAAATCAGTATGCGGATATGGATTACAACGAGTTGAAATTGGCGGTTGAAAAAGAACTGGCAGACGTAAAAACCCCTCAAGAGTTGAGGGATTTTTCGCATAAGTATCTCGGGAAGAAGGGCGCTATCCGCGGCTTGTTTTCCGAGTTGAAAAATTTGGACGATGATGAAAAGCGGAAGGCTGGCCAGGAAATCAACCGGTTCGCTAACGAATGCGAAATCCGGGTAAAGGAACTTGAAAAAGGCTTTATCGAAGACAGCAGGAAAAGTTCGCTCCAAGACGATGTTGAGGAATTGGAAATCAACCCGCCCAAGATCGGGCATTTACATCCCATCACGGAAACGATCAACGAGATGAACAAAATATTTCTTTCCATGGGGTACAGTATCGTTGACGGTCCGGAAATAGAAACCGACGAATTTTGTTTTCAGCGCTTAAACGTCCCAAGCGATCATCCGGCGCGCGGCATGCAGGATACGATTTATCTTAAAGAGCCAAACATTATGCTTCGGACGCAGATGTCTTCGGTCGAATCCCGGACCTTGGCCAATTATAAACCTCCGTTCAAAGTTGTAACTCCGGGCCGCGTTTACCGGAACGAAAAAGCAAACAAGAGCAACCATTTTATCTTTCACCATTATCAAGGAGTTGTTGTTTTGGAGCGGGTGAGTTTAAAGGATCTTTTTTCTACCTTGAACCTGGTTTTCAAAAAAATGTACGGTTTTAACGTGAACGTCCGTTATCGCAACAAATATTATCCGGAGGTGGAGCCCGGAGTGGGGCCGGATATGCAATGTTTCCAATGCAAGGGAAAGGGATGTCCTCTGTGCAAGGGGGTGGGCTGGATCGAAATGGGCGGAGCCGGAATCATTCATCCCAACGTTATGAAAATGGCCGGAATCGATACCGCTAAATGGATGGGATTCGCCTTTGGCCTGGGTTTGGACCGCTGGGTGATGGCCAAGTATAATATTACTGATATCCGGACGCTGCTTGGCGGCAATTTGGGATATAAATACCACGAAAATGAAGGTAATTTATAGCGAAATAAAAAAACTCGTACCGGGATTGAAAGCCAAGCCCCGTGAAATAGGCGAAGTTTTGACAATGGCTGGTTTGATGCTGGACGGTTTCGAGGAGATAAAGTATAAGGAAAAAAAAGATTGGCTATTGAGCTTTGAGGTGCGCCAAAACCGCGCCGATTGCTTCTCCGTTTACGGCATTGCCCGAGAAATTGCCGCCTATTACGGATTAAAATTGGTTTTGCCGAAGTTTGCAATAACCAAAATAACCAAGATAAAAGGGAAGGAGAGCCTGAAGGTGGCAATATCGGCTGGAACAAACGACGTAAAACGCGTTTTGGCTGTTAAGATGAGCGGAGTCAAAAATACCGAATCGCCGGTTTGGCTAAAAGAATTTTTGAGTATTTACGGATTAAACAGTAAAAATTTACTGGTTGATCTTTCCAATTACGTAATGATTGTTACGGGATATCCTTCCCATCTTTTGGATTTGGATAAGGTTGCCGGAAAAATATCATGGACTAGGGCAAAAGCCGGGGAAAGGATTACCACGCTCGACGGATCCGCGGTCGTATTGGAGAAAAACGACGGCGTAGTTATTAAAGATGGAGAAAAGATACTGGCTCTGGCCGGGATAGTCGGCGGAAAGGAAGCCGAGATCAGCTCAACAACCAGCAATCTTTTTGTCGAAATGGCTGTTTATAACGGAGCGGTTATTAGAAAGAATTCCCGCGACACCAGGATTGTGACTGAAGCAAGCTCCCGTCTGGAAAAAGATTTGGATCCGGAAGAATCCGCCGCCGCTTTCTGTCAGTTAATTTCGTTGATTCTGAAATACGCCAAAGGAAAGATCGTGTCGGATACTTTTGAGCATTATCCGGTTAAACCGAAAAAAAATATTATTAATTTCAATGCCGAAATGGTTAGCGTGTTTTCCGGAATCGATATTAAGCCGGCCATATCGGCCAGGATTCTGAAAAATCTTGGTTTTACGGTTAAACAAAAGAGTAAAAATTCGTATGCGGTTCTTGTTCCGAGTTTCCGGACTGATATATCCCTGCCGGAGGACTTGATCGAGGAAGCGGTGAGGATCCACGGATACCAAAGGATACCGGCGGATGAGACTCCGGTATTCAAAGCTACAAAAGACATTACGCCCTGCCATATCAAGCTGGTCCAGAAAATGAAGAGCATCCTTCATCATAACGGATTCGACGAAATTTTATCTTTGCCTCTTTGCGAAAGAAACGAGAATGCCAAAGCTAATTACCAGGGATGGGAAACGATCCTGGCCGAGAACGCGGTGAACGAATTATATCCTGAATTGCGCCAGTCGCTGGTCATAGGGCTGGTCAAACAGGCGCAGGAATTCAAAAAAAAGAATATTTCCTGGATCGACATTTTTGAAAGCGGAAAGATATTCGGAAAAAGAGACGGGAAATTCCTGGAACGGGAAAGCTTTGGAGTTCTGTCTTTTTCTAAGGAAAAAACGATAACCGGCTTTAAAAACAACATCGAGAGTATGATTCGGATGCTTGGTTATAGCGATATCCGGTACGGCGCGCCCAAAATCGTGCCCGAAACGGGCAACCCTGATTCCTGTTGGGAAATAATCGTAGCCGGTAAAGCTTGCGGTATTTTCTATAAATTGAAGCGGGAGGCGTTTAGCAAAGATATTGGCTTCCAAGAAAAGAAAAACGCTTATTTTGCCGAGCTTAACATTGATGTGCTGGAAAAAATTAAGGCCGATGCGACAAATCCCGTCGTTGAACTTATCGAGAAGCTGGTAGTTTTGGATATGAATGTCCAGACTCAGAAAAGCGAGAAGATCGAGGACGTAATAGAAAAAATAAAGAATGGAATTCCAAAAACCAACTTTTGGAGTTTAGACATTGTAGACAAATTTTTTGAAAATGATATCGTGAAGCACACGATCAGGATAACCTATACCGGATTAAGCGATCCCGACGCCAAAAAGATAAATGCCGTGATTTTAAATGATCTACAATCGAAAAAATCGTAATTCATTTTCCAAAAACTTATAAAACACTTCCGTGCCGAAGTGTTTTTTTGTGCAAAGAGCAATAATATGAAAATCATTAAAGAGAAATTTAAGTTTGAATCAAAAACCGGTTTTTATTGGGGCCGAATTTATTTTATTTCCGATAACAAGGAATGGAAAACAAGAATATTGTGGGCTGCATCCCATGAGTGGGTACGCCGAAAAGTGATGCTTGAAACTTGGCCCCAAGAGGAGGTAGAGCGTTTAGTGAACAAATTCGTAATTAAGTGGAAGAAAGCAGGGAACAAAGTATTCCGCCAAAATGTCCATTATGACGTTAATGGGGTAACCTTGGAAGAAGAAGCTGCGGGTAAAGCTTTATTGCTGGACAAAGATAAAGTCTAATGATCGGAAAATCCAGCCAAGCCAAGTTTTTAATTTTGCTGTCTTTTGCCTAAATGACGAATAAAACAGGCGTAGTGCCGTTATTAATTTAGGCATTATGTTTGACAAAGTTTTTAAAATATTCAAAGTAATAGTCAGATCATTGAAATAAGGAGGTTTGTATGGCACTATTCGTTGAAAAAAGGAGAAATAAAGCCATGCCCCGGGTTTATCCGTTGGCGGTTATTAAAGGAGAAATTCTGGGCATAACCATCAGGGTCGAAGAGCCGGTGGAATTTAAAGAAGAATATCCCTTTGTGTTCGCCGCCTTCTTCCAGGAATTGGCGCCCGGACTTAACGCTGAAGCAATGATGCTGCCCGAAGGCAATGATCCGGCGCTTGATTTGCTTGAGATTGAAGGAGATATGGCCGGGCTATTGTTAAAACATGAAAAGCGCGGTTCGCGTTAAGCTCATCGGAAAATGAGCTTTTTTCTTGGTTCAATCAAAAACCCCGCCATTAGGGCGGGGAAAATATTCTTAATTTTCGTTAGTTTATTTGCGTTCTTGAAGCCTGACCGATAATTTTATTTCTTTCCCGTCCCGTAAAACCTTCATCGGCACGTCTTCACCGATCTTGCATTCTTGCAGGACGTCGGTGAGCAGTTTTTCGTGGCAGATCTTTTGGTCTCCGAATTCCAGAATAATATCATACTCTTGCAATCCGGCTTTATCAGCCGCCGTCCCTTTGATTACTGCCGGTTCGCCAAAAGTTTCACGAACAACTAAAGCGCCGTAATCTATCGGCAGTTTGTTGGCCGTAGAAATTTCGGCATTTAAAACGACGTAGCGTACTCCAAGAAACGGGCGCTTAATTTTTCCGAAAGCCATAACTTCTTCGAGTATCTTTCTTCCATAGCTGACCGGTATGGCAAATCCGAGATTTTGAGCTCCCATGACCATGGCTGTGTTGATTCCGATTGCTTCTCCTTCCATATTTACCAGCGGCCCGCCCGAATTGCCGGGATTGATTGCCGCGTCGGTCTGAATAAGGCCGCGGAGGCTTGTTTCGCGCATGGCGGTTCCTCCGTAGGCCGTAATTTTCCGGCTTAGCCCCGAAACGATTCCGGCGGATAAGGTATCTTCGAATTCACCCAGGGGATTGCCGACAGCCAAGACTTGTTCTCCAAGCTCGATATCGTCGGAATCTCCCATGTCTAAACAGGGAAAGTTTTTGCCATCTATCTTTAAAATAGCTACGTCAACCAGAGGATCCTTGGCCAGGACTTTAGCTTCATATTTGTGTTTTGGGTCGACTATCACGGTATAACTTGCGTCAGGATCATCTACCACGTGGCTGCAAGTGAATATGTACCCGTCCGAAGAGATAATGAAGCCGGAGCCGCCTCCAACCTTGGTTTTGCCTTTTTGATTGTTTACTTTTGGCATGACCATCTGCTGGTCTCCCATGGGCACGAAATAAAATCCTTCCACCTTAGACAAGTCTTTCGACACGACAATGGTGATAACGGCCGGGCAGACTTTTTTTGCTACTCTTACGAACGGGGATTGCGGTGTTGTTTTTGGCATGATATTTTAAGCCTGGCCTAGGCCAGGCTCCTGTTTATCCTCCTGTAATCTGCGTCCATTTTAACACCTAATTATGTTGCCAACAAGCGAATTTTTTGCTAAAATTCCCTTGTCGCGCTTAATGCGCGCCAATTTTGAATTTAGTTCACTGCTTATTTGCTAAAAAACCAATTGATATTCTTTGCCCCCATAGTTCAATGGACAGAACGAGAGACTCCTAAGCTCTAGATCCAGGTTCGATTCCTGGCGGGGGCACAAATTTTCGTACAAAATTTACAGTACTTGGTAATTGGCGTTTTGCAGTTTTAAAAAGGAATAGATTATTTTTTGCAAAAATTTCCTAAATACAAACAGTTGATTTAAAATACAAATTCATTTATATCATGGATAATTGCGTATTTTGTAAAATCGTAAAAGGAGAAATACCCGCGGCCAGGATTTGGGAAGACGATAAATTCCTGGCAATTCTCGATGTCAGCCCCAATACCAAGGGGATGGCTTTAGTTATGCCGAAAGCCCATTACGATTCCTATGCTTTTGACATGGAAGGGGATATTTACGCGGAATTTTTTTCGGCGGCCAAAAAAGTTTCAAAAATATTGGAAAAAGGGTTAGGAGTTATTCGGGTCGCGCTGGTGATGGAAGGCATGGGCGTTAACCACGCCCATTTGAAGCTTTATCCGTTATACGGTTTGGAGGAAAAATTCCACGAGATGTGGCCTAAGGATCGCGTATTCTTTGAAAATTATGAAGGTTATATTTCCACTCAACTTGGACCGCAAGCCGATTTAGCGGAACTGAAAAAACTGGCCGAGGATATTAAGAAGAAGAACGGATTGGAATAATCTCGACAAATTTTTTAAAATAGATTATCATAACGGCATTCGATCATTTAGTGTAATAATGATAGCGAAGTTTTTGCACATTGATAAAATCTATGGTACGATATTGTTATGCTTAAAGAATTGAAAGAGCGGGCGATAAGGCTTAGAAAATCAGGCAATACTTACGCCCAGATAAGCGAGAAACTTAAGGTAAAAATTCCAAAAAGCACGCTTTCGGAGTGGTGCCGCGGCATTCCCTTGCCGGCAGGTTATCAAAGAAAAATCAGGGAATATAATTTGTTTACGTTGCAAAAAGCAAGAGAGTCTGCCCGAGAGGCCATAGAAGAAAAAAAGCGGGAAAAGATCAAGGCGATAAGAAAATATAATTCCCGCCTTGCTGGGGTTATCAGCGACAAAGATATGGCAAAAACCGCGCTTGCCATGCTGTATCTTGGGGAAGGATTCAAAAATCCCAAGCGCGGTTCGTTGGCTTTTGGCAATTCCGACGCGTTCACAATAAGTTTGTTCTTGTATCTTTTAAGATTTGCTTATAATATAGACGAGAGTAAATTCCGTTGCACGGTTCAGTGTCGAGCGGATCAAGATACGGAATCTTTAGAAAAATATTGGTCGCGGATAACGTTAATCCCTTTAAAAAGATTTTATAAACCTTTGATCGACCGGCGGACAATCGCCAAGCCGACAAAAAAAGCGGATTACAAGGGAGTTTGCAAAATTGATTATTTTTCCGCCGATATTTTCCACGAGTTGCTGGAACTGCCCAAAATTATATTTAAGGGCCCGTAGCACAATTGGCAGCGCGCTTCAATGGCATTGAAGAGGTTCGGGGTTCAAATCCCCGCGGGTCCACCAATCAGCGAATTAAACTCACAACAAACTCGCAATAGAATTTGAGTTTAGTTTGCGTGAATTCAAAATCGCGCGGATTTAAAAACTTGACTTAACCGGGCCGCAAGCCCCGGCCTTCAGGCCGGGGAAAAGGCCCGCCCCGGAATCCCGCCGAACAGAGCGGGATGGAGGGTGCCTTTATCTTGGTTCCTTTGATTTTTGAGGGTAAAATGAGTGAATGAAAATCGAAAAGATATTTTTTTGGAAAGGCGCCCACTCCTTCCATCGGCTTACGTATCACATTGTTTGCGCGCCAAAGTATCGGAACCGGATATTGCAGGGGAAGCTTGCGTTGCGCATCCGGGAGCTCTTATTCCAGTGTGCGGAAACGAATCGTTGGTTTGTCCATGATGTTGAAGCTATGCCTGACCACTTGCACATGCTGATCCAACTTCCGGCTAACGTAACTCCAGCGAAAGCAGTGAATTTTTTCAAGGGCGGCTCTTCGAAGGTGCTGCGCAAGGAGTTTCCCGAATTGCAGGAATTTTTGTGGGGCGACAGTTTCTGGCAGGATGGCTATTTTGTTGAATCTGTGGGGCGCCTCAATGAGAAAGCCATGCGAGAGTACCTCAAAAATCAAAGGAACCAAGAGAACCTCTAACAAGCCCCGGCCTTCAGGCCGGGGTTGTTGACAATAACACTTAAATAACTTATAATTAGCATTTAGAAAAAGGAGTTTTGTCATGATTAGGGATCTTCTTGACGACATTTTTTCTCCTAATTCCTCGTTTTGGGAAAGATGTCTAGGGGCAATCTTAGTGTTGCTAATACTTATTGTGGTTGTATTGGTGGTATTGCTGGGATTAAATCTTGTGGACCATGCTGGAATTGTTTCCACCAAGACGACGATTACGGTGGTTGAGGCGAAACAGATTATCCCTGCCCATTCCAAGTTCATCCTGGTTGGCAAGGTCCCTGTCCGCCGGCACTACCCCGAATCCTATCAGCTTAACTTTAAAATCGATGGCGAAGAAGTTTCTCCTACGGTTGAGAAGAAATTCTTTGATAGCCTCAAAGTTGGCGATAAAATAGAAGTTGATTACGGGCTTGGAAGATTGAGTAAGTTACGCCTGCCAACGGAAATCAGGCTGGCGACGAAATAGGTTTGATCGCCTATCAGGATCCCAACGGTGGAAACATCACAACGCGGGACCTTTTATTTTTCTTGATCAGATTAATATTTTCCGCGCGAAGCGCGGGAGCGAAACAGCTAGCGGATGTCCGTGCTGCGGAAAATAAGCCATGCAAAACATGGCTTTTCTTTTTAAAAAGCCGCTGGCGTGGTAAAATGAAAAAAATTAAAAAATATGAAAAAAATCATTAATTTGCTGTTGATTTTGATTGGAATTTTGATTACACCGTTGTCTGCCGGCGCCAACGGGGGGATGCACCACTGGCCGCCCCATATTTACGTGAGCCAGACGGATCAAAACGCGATTGTGGCTTGGAACGGAACCGAGGAGATTTTAATATTGTCGACCAATTGGAGCAAACCGGCCGAAAGCGGAGAGGTTACGCTTTTGAAAACCGTTCCTTTGCCGTCGAATCCATCCGACATAAAGGAAGGGGATACCGAAATTTTTGACAGGATGGTAAAGGTTTTAAACAGCAAATTGCCTACTTGGGGGGAGGCGGATGCTGGAATGGGCAGTGGCACAAAAGCTGCCAATACCCCGAGCGTTGAGGTTGTTTTTCAGAAAGTGATAGGCGCCCACGACGTGACTGTGGTTAAGGTCAACAATCCCGAAGAATTTTCCAATTGGATCGACGGTTTCGCCGCGGGAAAAAATCTGGAAAAGAAACAAATTTCCGAGGAATTCAAAAACGGCTTAAAAAGCTATTTGAAACGCGGGATCAACTATTTTGCGTTTGACGTAGCTACCTTGGACGAAGAAAAAAATTCCATCAAGCCGCTGGTTTACCGTTTTCCAACGCAGTATTTTTATTTTCCCATGCTGGTGAGCGGCGTGTCAGAGATTGCCGAAAGTCAGACGCGAATCAACCTTTTCTTGGCTTATCCAAAAAACATGAAATTGCCGTCTTCGATTTGGCAAGGAAGCCACGATTATTCGGTAACCGATAATGGGTTTGAGATTCCATTGGCACGAAGCGAAGTCAAAGAAGTTTACGAACCCTTAACTGAACTATTCACCGGGGACGTATCGGTTCGGAGATTCCAGATGTACGGTAAATTAAGCCAGATAAACAAAGATTTGACGCTTTTCCCGCAGCTGCTTTCCAGCAATCTGAAAGTGGGGATGAGAAGCGAGGACGTAAAAATATTGCAGCAGCTGTTGATCAATGAAGGTTTCTGGCAATCGGAAGCGAGCGTTACCAGCTATTTCGGCCCAGCCACCAAGGCGGCGGTGATGAGATTCCAGGAACGGTACAAAGAAAGCATTTTATATCCGCTGGGGCTAACCGCGCCGACCGGTTTCTTTGGTCCGTATACCCGGAAGTATTTGAACGAAAACATCTTTGTCGGCGTGAAATAATCAATCTTGATGACAAGCCGCCTTTTAAAAGGCGGCTTTTGTATATGGTGACGCAGATCATAGGATTACCTAAAATTATTTGACAAATAAGATAATTATAGTATAATAATGACCAGCGACAATTTGGAGGGTAGATAATGCAAATATTAGCGCCTTTATCGGCAAAACCCAATTATCGGGATTTTGCCGTGATCCTGGTATTAGTGACCCCTGAAGGCATTCCGATGGTTCGGGAAAGAAGACCAAACCGGATGCCTTTTCTTAAATATCCAGGCGGGAAACGCGACGGGGATGAAACTCCGGAAGAATGTGCCGCGCGGGAAATGGAAGAAGAAACCGGGGCTTTAATAGACCCGGAGAAACTGATTTTGCTGGCAAGGCAGGATCGGGGAACACATGACTTCTATGTTTTCGGGATAAAGCTTCCAGAATTACCCGCGTTAAAACATACCGGAGATGAAGGCGAGGAAGTTGGGGTATATTCACGGGAAGGCCTTAAGATGAGAAAGGATATTTTTCCGAAGCATTTAGAAATCGGCGCAATTGCGCGCTTTATCTATGGTTAGCCCGTATGAGCCTGCTTGTAAAAGCAGGCCTTACTTTTGAAAGTCTATTTGACTTTTGAAAGATAATAGTTATTATTACAATTATGATCGGCAAATGGGCAGAAGATTTTGGAGTAGAAAGTCCGGGTTCCCTATCCTGGTCTCATGGAACGAACAGCGAAGAGGCATTGATTAAGGCGCTTGAAGGAACAGTTCATTTTATCGAAACCGATGTGATGATTAACCGCAAAGCCGAGCTTGTCTGCGCCCACCCGCCCAACACCGACAGCGATTTGACGCTCAATGCTTTTTTTTGGTGGGTGAGGGGGAAAAAGACTATGAAAAAGGCTTTTATTGGGATCAAGCTGGATTTTAAGCTTCCCGAGATCCTTTGGTCTTCACTTGGATTGCTGGAAAAATATAAATTTAAGACTCCGGTAATATTGAACGCCGATATTTTGCGGGGCAATGGCGCGGAACCGGCCAGATTCCATCCGGAAGCTTTTTTGGTGATTTGCCAGACCTATTTAAGGTATCATCCGAACACTATTGTTTCTCCGGGCTGGACTACGGCGGAGGGCATGCCGTATACTAAGGAAAATGTGGATGAAATGATCAGCGTTTGCCGCTGGCTGGATAACGTTACTTTTCCGGTAAGGCTAAGCCTAATGGAAGAATCCTGGCCGCAATTGCAGCGGCTGATCGAAAAGGACGGCTGGACTTTGACCGTCTGGTCGGGAACCGATCCGGTTACGGATCAGCAGCGCCAATGGCTCAGAGACAACGTCGATCATAATAAGGCGTTTATAGATATTGGTTAGACGAGCAGCAGATCAACTGTTGCTTTTTTCTTGCAAAAAATAAAAATGGAAAATTTTAATTTTAAAATTCTTAAAAAAGATAAAATAACCAAAGCCAGAGCCGGCGTTATCAAAACCCGGCGGGGGAAAATAGAAACCCCTTATTTTGTGCCGGTCGCGACCTTAGGTTCCGTTCGCGCTTTAAATCGCGATGACTTGGCTGATTTGGGAGCGCAATGTGCCTTGGTCAATACTTATCATTTGCATTTGAAGCCCGGGGATAAGATTGTGAAAAAACTGGGTGGAATGCACAAGTTCATGAATTTTGAAAAACCGCTGTTTTCCGATTCGGGCGGTTTTCAGGCTTTTTCCCTGGGTTTGGCGCGCGAGCATAATATTGGCAAGATAGGAAATTTTTTCCCAGAAGAAAGCTCTTCAAAAAAAACAGAGTCCCGGTTTCTGGAAAAGTTAGGTGTTGACGATGGCGCAAAGAAGGAAAATTTCACGAGGATAAGCGATGAAGGGATAAAATTCAAATCGGTTTATGACGGATCGTGGCAATTTATGGACGCCAAGGCTTCGATGAAAATCCAATCAAATCTTGATTCGGATATCATTATGGCGTTTGACGAATGCACATCACCCTTGTCGGATAAGGATTACACGGCTACGGCCATGCGACGGACCCATGAGTGGGCCAAGTTATCTCTCAAATACCATAATAAAAAACAAGCGCTTTATGGGATAATCCAGGGAGGGTGGTTTCGCGACCTTCGCGATGAAAGCGCGAAGTTTATAGCATCTCTTCCGTTCGACGGCATAGCCATCGGCGGATCACTGGGCAATTGCAAACGCGATATGCACGAAATTTTAGAATGGGTTGTGCCGAAATTGGATGAAGCGGCCCTTCGGCAAGCTCAGGACAGGCCCCGCCATCTTTTGGGGATCGGCGAGGTTGACGATATTTTTGAGAGTGTTGAGCGCGGCATAGATACTTTTGACTGCGTGAGCCCCACGCGCAACGCCCGGCGGGGGAGCTTGTTTCTTTATCCGGAATCGGGTGGACGGGTAAAAAATAAGTTCAGGCTTCATATCGCGTCGGCTAAGTTACGGGAAGACAAACATCCGGTTGACCCGCATTGCGCTTGTTTTACCTGCCAGAATCATTCGCGCGCTTACCTGCGCCATCTTTACCATGCCAATGAGCTTTCCTATTACCGCTTGGCCACGATCCATAATCTGCACTTTATGCTGGATCTGATGGGGAAAATCAGGGAAAGCATCAAGAAGGGAAGGTTTCTTGCGCTAAAGCAAAAATGGCTGAATAATTAACATATGGGAAAAAAAGTTAAAGTCGGAGTGGGGGTGTTGGTTTGCGATAAGGATGGAAAAGTGGTTTTGATCAAAAGAACCGGTTCCCACGGGGAAGGCACTTGGGCGCCGCCGGGCGGGCATATTGATTTTGGCGAAACCGCCGTAGAAGCCGGGCGGCGGGAAGTAAAAGAAGAAGCCGGCATAGAAGTTGGAAATTTGAAAGTGCTGGGATTTACCGAGGATTTTTTTGAAAAGGAAGGCAAGCACTACATTACGATATGGCTCCAGGGCTTGTGGCTTTCCGGGAAGCTTAAAGAAAGCGACCGCGAGTTTACCGAAATCGAGCTGTTTGGCATGGAGGATCTGCCCAAACCCTTGTTTTTGACTTTTAAAAATTTTATCGAAGGAAAATTGCGACCGCGCGCGGACCGGCCGTAGGGCTTCACAAAGGTTAGGATTTTTGTTATAAATGATGTGTTTGGATAGCGTTTGCCGAGGTAGCCAAGTCGGTCACGGCGGATGACTGAAAATCATCAGATTCCGGTTCGATTCCGGACCTCGGCACATTCGTCGCTTCGCTTCTCAGTGCGAGCAGTAATATTAAGAATATTGTTGTTCAAAGAAATGGTGAGCTTGCCGAACCATTCGATTCCGGACCTCGGCACCCTGTACTGAATTTTGGACCATTATTATGTTCTATACTTATGTATTGCAAAGCAAAAAGGACAGTGCTTTGTATTTTGGTTATACAAACGATTTACAAAATAGACTGAAAGAACATAATAATGGAATCAACCCTTCAACCAAGATAAGTCGGCCTTGGGTCGTAATATATTATGAGGCTTGTTTAATCGAAACTGATGCCAAGCGTAGAGAACACTTTTTTAAAACTACTCAAGGAAAAAGATTGCTTAAGCGCAGATTAAAAGATTATTTTTACGCGTTGAAGGGTTGAGTCCAAAATCTAGTACAGGGACACCTCCATTAAATTACGCACCGCAGAGCTTTTAAATTATTTATTCCTTCGGAGCAGGGAGAAGAAAATAAACCAGGGAAGATCATTCCCTGTTATAGCGTCGCTTTAAGCCAATGCCTTTTGCGGTTCGAATTGGCAAAGCAGCTTTTTCTGAGCTTCAAAGCCAAGTCCGTCGCAAAGCTCGACTAAAAGCTCTTTCCAATATGTCCGGTCCTTGACACTTCCCAGGCGTAGACCAGAAGTTACAATTTCCCCGTCCGGCGCAATAGCTTTCAAGGGAAGCGTGTTGTCGGCCATGTCGATTGTCAGCGACCAGCCGTCCTCGCGCATCCTTTGTGCCAGCCGGGAAACAATAGCTTCGGCATCTTTTCCGGCCAACCTCCTGGTGTAGGCGGGTAAGAGCTTATCCCGCCAGCTGTTATCCCCGACAGCTTCGTCGGCGAGAATTTTATTTAGCAGCATAAACTGCTGGCCATCGCCTCCGATCGGATTTTCGTCCAGGCGCTTTGCGTGCTGGCGGAGCGCCGCGTTAACCATATTTTCTGCCGAGAAAAGTTCTTTTCGGGGTTCCTCTGGGAAATACGGCATGTCCGAATTATCGGCGGACAAAAGAATTTCCCAGCCCTGGACCAGCATATCATTGCCCGCGGCAATGATCACTGACTCTTTTTGAACGTCGCTTCTGGCTTCAATCGCCCTGAAAGCGGCGCGGGCGGTTCTGGCATCCGTTTGGATTTTTTCCATCCGGGTGTCTGCAGGCACAATAACCACCTGCATGGGTGTTGGCAAGGCCCGGAAGGCATTAAGCTTGGTTTGGAACGGGAAACCTTTGATACCCACCACATGTTCAAGGTGGGACCTGCCTCCCTCAATCTTTACAAACCCGGTTAATCTATTGTTGTTTCCCCGGCTTGAAATGATAAGAGGGGGTTCAATTTTCTTTTCCATCAGTTCCGGAAGATATCCGATGGCGTTATCGCACCGCATTACCAGGCCGATGCCCGGTACGCGTGCAACGCGGACCGCGTAGGCGGCCAAGTCTCTGCTGTCGGCGAAAATTGCTTCGCTATTCATCCCATCCATCTCTTGCATCTCCTTACTATGTCAATTTTTCGGCATTACAGCCGGTGCCGGGTTTCGGCGCAGGACTTTCGGCCAAATAAAGCCAAAACCCCTGCGCCAAAACCTGGCAAAAAATTTCAATTGTCAAAAGAACTTTCCTTTTTCAACCATTCGCACATTCGCGCGAATGTGCGAATGGTTAAATTGTTGTTTTGGGCGATGCTTTTTTAATTTGCTGGCGCCAAGCCGCAAACCAGTTGGGAGCAAGCTCCTTGATAAATATCAAACCGAGAATCAGCGCTTAGAGGAGAGAGATTTTTGTTCCTTAACCGCAGCGCGGATCGGGGACGGTGCCTTGCCTTGCGGCAGGCAATTTCTCACGCTATTCCCCGATCTGAAGTTCATCGGACTGGTTGGCGGCTTAGCGCCGCAACATTAAATTGTTAAACTTTTCTGCTTCAGGCTACGATCAAACGATCACAGCCCCAAGTGAAAGGAAGAGTTTATTTATTATGCGGCCTCTTCCGTTGCCGCTTGGAGGGGATTAAAGGCTCTCCATCTTCATGCTATATAAGCTTCTTCCCGGTAGGGTACCGGGGGCCAGAGGCACCAGTTGTGGGTATCACACCCACGCTGCTGGCACCAGGGTTCCCAGACTTCTACTGTCTGGTAACCGAGAGCTCTTAGCTCTTCGGCCATTGAAGCCCAGAGGCTTCTTCTGCAGCCTCCGATATTCTTGGAATGGCCCCGGCCTGGGTAATGAATCCGGCTATCCGTTAAGACTTGCTCCGCTTCCTCCCGAAGGAGGGTGCGGAAGGCTCGGCGCTGGGTGGCTACTTCCTCCATATTGGGGAGGATCCTTCTAGCTTCAGCGACGTCTTCGTTGCTAACGGAGGTGGATCTAGAAAAAAAGGTTCCATCCTCCATAAAGTTGGCCCAGGCACCGCCTGGCCAGGTCACCCGAACCGCAACGCGGTGGGTGGTTCTTATCATTACCCCGTCAACGACGGGAGATTCGGTTTTCTTTCCGTTCGATACGTTACCCCTGGCTGGGGTTTCCGGGCATGGTGGCATAGTTCTCATTTTTCTCAATCCTCTTAAAGATTAAAGCCGCGTTATTCTTTGAGCGGCGGTTCGGGGGAGTCCTTCGATTTATTATTAATTTAAGGACTGCCTCCCGAACCGACGCCCACTTTCATTATTTAATTGTTAAACTTTTCTGCTTGAGGCTACGATCTTACGATCACAGCCTCAAGTGAAAGGAAGAGTTTATTTATTATGCGGCCTCTTCCGTTGCCGCTTGGAGGGGATTAAAGGCCCTCCTTCCTCATACTACAAATACTTCTTTACGCGTTTACTGCTATCGGGATTAACTGCTCCCGATAGTTTGGAAGCCGCGCAACGAAGTACAGTATTCCATTTCTGGAAACTAAATTGCTAACATAGTTTCCAGATCCGCTACCATACTCGAAACATGGGGGCTCGAAGTTTTTTCTTTCCTCAAAGGCCTCAACTGCTGTTCGGTCGTAGTTTCCGGTCAAATGGTTTCTTGCTTGGTTTATGTGATTCTTGGCTTCGGATACCGCTCGCCTTAGGACGCATATCTCCTCCATGAGATAACGTTGACCCTCGGTTAGCTTGTTAAAGTCGACTCCTTGCATGATGCCTTGCTTCCATTTAATCCCCGGAATGGTTGCTATCATATCCGCAGGATAATATTCAAATGGGTTTCCGCCCATGGCTGCGAATATTGCTTGAAGTCTATCCAACCTAGCTTCTCCAATAATTTCCATTTTTCTCAGTCCTCCTTTCCTAGTATTTTGAATTGTTAAATTTTTCTGCTTTGGGCTCACTTGCTTTTGTTAGCGGCGATTTGAAAAGCATTTCTGCCGTTCAAGTCGCCGCTCAAAAGACGCGTTTTTGAAGCATTGCTCGTCTCATCAACTCATAAACTCATTAACTCCCTGCTTATTGCTATTTTGACTTGGGAGGATGATGGGGATGAGTGTGGGTTAGGGTATTGGACAATTGTTGATAAATTTTCCTCACCGTTCCCGAGAAGCGTTTTGTTGGACCATCCTTAGGTTAACCCTGAAGGACAGTGCCTCGCTTCCACTCTCTCCTCTCCATCATTCTCCCAGGTTTCCTCCATATATCTTTAAAGGCGGCCGGTACTCCTCCTTTAGATGGTGAGTTTCCCGGCCGCCTTGAATAGTCATTGTTTGGCGATCCGTTCCCTGGGGCTTTCGGCCTTTGGGGGTGGTACTCTCTCCTCTAAAGAAAGTATTATAATTGTTATTTTCAGGTGCTTTCCTATCTTCGGATATTATAATTATAGCATATATGACATAATTTGTCAATAGGCAAGAGGGGGTTGGCCGGTTAGCGCAAGCGGCCAAAAATAAGGCTAAAAACCGGGTTTTTCGCTTCTGGGACAACGCTTGACCGGTGTTTTTGCCAAAGTTTTCCTTGACATTTTAGTTGTATTGTATATAATTAATCAGTTATAACAGGGTTTTAAAACCCTTTGAAAAGCGAAAAAAAGGTCTGGAGATTGAAAGATGAAATTGGCAAACAATCCGTTGGTTTTGACGGACAACGGCGTGCCTTACGGCGTGCGCTTGCCGCCAAACGGCTACAGGGAGCACGAAGTCGGAATACAGAGAATTAATCAGATTTTAAGAGTTTCTTCCGCGGAAGATCTGCCGGGTATTGAACAGTTCCGTGTTGGAAGAATTCCGGATCGCGTAATCGCTCTTGGAGATTACGGCGAGTGGCGGATACTCCTGCTCGACGAGTTTATCGGAGATCAGGAAGGGATTTATACGGTCGGGAAGTATTATCTTGAGCTGGGAACGGGAAGAGAGATTAGAGCGGCCTGGAGCAATGAGGATTTTGCGATTGCGATGAGGGGGGAGGGCAAAACGTTCCTTGACGATCTCTATGAGGCTTTCAAGATCGGGGACGTTGCCGTCTATTATACTAAGGGCGGGAATCCTTTCGGGGATGCGTTTACGATCATGATCATTTCGCGCGTTCCCGAGAGCGTTAAGCAAAAATTTTTGCAGTAGGCATAATGGCAACCAGTTTGCCATTTTTCTTTTTTTAGATATGAAAAAACCGCGGTTTAACTCGCGGTTTAAAAGTCTTTAAGGCTTTCTATTTCGGCTTGGATGTTGGTTCTGGCTTGGGCTTCCAGGCGGTAGCCAAAATGGTTCAGGGTGAAAATTTTGTCTTTCTTGCCGCGACCGAGGATTTCGCGCAAAACATGCGTGCGTCCCTCGGCAAAAGCGGCATCGGAAACATGGCTGAACTCCTCCCGGATGCCGCCGGCGTACCGCCGGTAAACGGGGGGTTGCGCGCCCAAGATCGCATAGTCGATATTGTAGAGAATTTGAGTGTCTTTGTCCGCGAACGTCAAACGGGAGCCGGCGTAATTAGCGTTTTCGATAAAGTTAGCGACCTTTTCGCCGAAATAGTCATCGAGCCCCATTTTCCGGGCGGCGGCGCAAGCGAAGTCGGCGCTTCGCGCTTCGTTGTCGGAACGCGCCGGGTCATATTCGATGTCATGGTACCAAAGCGCCATTTCCACGGCCAGCGGATCGTCAACCAGATGTTTGACCTGGTCGAACTCTCGAAGGGCCAGCGCGATATGGAAGAGCAAGCTGTGGTAAGCCCGGTGGTCTTGGCCGTAACGCGAGGCAATGTTGTTCCACATCACGGTCTCATCATCCTGGGCGTTGACGGCATTCCAAAATTGGCGCCAATGCTGGCGGACGTAATGCCAGTCAATAAGCTTGGCCAGGACTGCCGGATGCACGTAATTGGCGACAAGCTCTTCCCAGCCTTCAAATCCGACAAGGCTCAATACCATACTGGAGCTTATCTGGAATTTATCGGCATCGGGGATGAAGTAATCGGCGTCGATATTGGGAGCGATAACCTTGTTTACGCTTCGGGCCACCTGTTCTTCGGAAAGATCTTTGTAGTCGCGAAGGCCGCGGAAAACATGGGTGGCGCCGATCTCTTGGGCGTAGCGGACCAGGTATTTGTTTTTCACGACCCGGACCTCGGCGTTGGGGATGTCGGCAACGATCGTTTTGATCATTCCAACGAGTTCCCGGTTCGAAAAAATCGGTCTCTTTCCGGGATTGTTCGCGATCACTATTACCAGCTTTTCGGCCGAGCGGGCGGCTTTACGCCACATATCTTCATGTCCTTTGGTGGGCAGGCCGAAAGCGCCGCCGCTGATTATGGTTTCAATAGGCCCCGTGTGGTGTATTTTTCATCAACTCCTTTGGGAAATAACTGGCAGAACCATAACATAAGGATTTAGTTTTTACAAGGCATTATGCCGGATTTCTTGACTCAAAGGCGGATTTGCGGTTAAATGGATTTGTTTGAAGCTTTATTTTGAATATTCGAACATTAAAGCTTTAGGTTTCCCGCTTCGCGGGATTGCGGGCGTCGTATAATGGTTATTATGTGACCTTGCCAAGGTTAAGAAGAGGGTTCGACTCCCTTCGCCCGCTCAAACAAAAAACGCCGAAAGGCGTTTTTCGTTTGAGCGAGGCTCGCTCATTTGGCGATGAGTGACCCGCACAAAGATGCCAGATTGCGACATATTCAACATTGTAAGGATTTGTTCTTATAATCCAAATACGCAAGCAGTTTTTTAAAAAACAAAAATATTAACAAAAAAATACCGGTTATTTTTATTTGCGGCGTTAGCTTTGTTTGTTGCTTCGTTTGTTCCGGTTGCGGCCAAAAACGAAGAAACAGCTTTGGCGCCCCAAGCGGAGGGCGTTTATGAATTGCCCGGACACAAGGATCTTTTGGTCCAGGTTTTGATCCATAAAAAAATAAATCGGATCAAGCGTCGGTTTTAGTTTGCACGGCCGACCCGGATTCGGCCTATATAATCAGTAAAGCCGGCTGGAAACTGACGTTAGGGACTTGGAATTATTATTTCGCTGATGGCAGTGTTCCGCCGGCTTTTATTTTTTACTTGACAAGTAATTAATAATTGTATATAATAATTAAAATTCAGCAGGTGGTTAAATGGGTAATGAACTGTTTGGAATAGTTCTAGTTGTTGGAACCATTTTCGCAGGAGGTATTCTTGCCATTCACGACGCTGCCTATGGCAACCAGATAGATAATCCCGGATTCGTCGTTTATTCTTTGGACCAAGGGCCATACCCTTCGGGATGGTATCCGGTCAGTAAAACCGGCGATGGGGAATGCAAAGTTGTCAATGACAGCTATGAGGGGAGAACCGCTGCGTCGGTGCGGTTGAATCAAACCCTTAAAACAAATTGGACCGACAGTTCAGGGCTGCCGGGGTGGGAAGCTAAAACCCGCAACTTCTATCTGAATACAGGCGAATTGTATTGCATGCGCTTGTATTACAAGGCTGATGTGGAATCGGCTTTGTACGCAGTAGCCAGGCGGCCAAACGATTCAACCCGGCAATATGAAGAAACTAGCTATTTGCTAGGTATTGTGCCGCCGGCGGCTAACTGGACGCTTTATGTTTCCCCGGTTTTTCTGGGAATCGAGAACTGCGTAAGCGTGCGCCAGGTAATCAGATCAAAAGGAACCCTGACTACCGACGCATGGGATTTTCGCCGGTTATGAAACCGAGATACGCTCGGTTTTCTTTTTGCTTGATAAAGAGGAAACCCTGCAATACCCGGATGTGTTTGTGTCGCAGAAAACAAGCTGTCAATTTAGGCGAGCCGGCGCGCGGACGGGACGTTATGATGCAACCGAAGAATATCCGGCTTTGGCTTAAACGAGGGCACAAAAATCAATTTGGGGCCCAAAGACGCCGTTATCAACGGAGCGCGATACGAGAGAAAATATATCGGAACATTGGGAGAATTGGCCGGCCGCGGCCGGCGGGCGCGATAAGCGGAGGGGATAAGCTCTCCGCCTTTTATTAGTCTGGCAGAATACCCCGCCGGCTTTGCCGCACGGCATTTTATTAAAGCAAATCTGTTGAGGTTTGACCTCAACAGATTTAAGAACCGAAATAGTTGACTAAATTATACATTTCTTTTATAGTTATCAACAGTTTTTGGTGGTTGAGGGAGGCTGATAAACGATGGGTAGAAAATTTTGGATTGTGTTTGGCGCGTTAGTCGTTTTTTGTTCATTTTCATTGATTTTTTTTAGTCCAAATTTGGTTATTGATCCGTCCGCGGAAACATTGGGCCTTAAATACTATAGCTGTACGCCGGAACAAGAACGTTTGCGGCTGTATGAGCGCAATCCCGAAAATTTTTCCGGCAGTTACGAGATGTTTGGCAATGGTTGGCGAATCGCTGATCCAAAACCAGGAAGCGCGGTTATTAAGCCGGTTAATGAAAGCTGGGACGGTCAATACGCGCTAAGGGTTGAGATAACCAATGGAACCCGGTATCAAGGATTAAATCTGTATCCGCATGGAGAAGAAATTAATAACCTTTCGACGCTTACGGACTTGGTAAGGAGAACAACAAAGCTGGAGTCGGCGTATACGCGCTCAATGGCGGTTGCCGGATGGATAAATACCGCTAGAGACTTGGATAAGAACGGGAAGTACGCGGCGAAAGTTAGGTATAAGTCGAACGTGACTTCTTATCTGTGGCTGGGCGTCCGATTGAATAATGCCGGAACGATGGAATCCGAACAGTATTATTTTCTCGTTGACGTATTGCCGCCATCAGAAAATTGGACGGAATTCACCAGCCGGAGTTTCTACAATCCTTATTACGGTTATATCGATTTTACCGTTTATCAGGGAATTATTGACCAAGGCTGGCTGGTTACCGATGACTGGGAATTAAAAAGGGGTTAATGCCAGGCTCAAAAAAGCCTGGTTTTATTTTGGGCTTTTGGTTTTGTTGAGGTTTGACCTCAACAAGTTGGAGGTGTTATTTTATTTGACATTTATGAAATTAAATTATATAATATAGACATGAGAGACGATAAATTTGCTCTTGACCGGGACGTACGGTTTGAGATCGGGGCGGAAGTTGTTCTTCATCCTTGCCTTGATAGCGCGGACCACGAAGATTTTAAGGCCCATGAGGGTTTGGAGCCCGGGAAAAAATACCAGGTAAACAAAGCAGAGATTGTTGATGGCTATCAGCAAATCACCATCAATAACGGAAACACGGACGTTGTTTTGATTAGCGGGTGGTTTGCCCGGGCTTAAAAAAATTGGTTTGGGCCGCTGAAACTTGATCAGCGGTTTTCTTTTAAGCTTGCCGGTGGCAGTTACCAAAGATGCTCTTGACAAATCTTTGGTATCATGCTATAATTAATTCAGGAAAGCTGGGGAAATGCTATTTTCGAGGCTAGGTATTCTAGCCAATGAACAACTACTCCGCCCCAGCTTTCAACCCCCCTTTGACTTTCACTCCCGCGCAAGCGGGTTTTAAGTTACAAAAGCTATTTTCATTATTTTTTCTTCTTTTTTATTATAACGGGATTTTCGCTTGTTGAGGTTTGACCTCAACAAGAAGATCGCCAGGATTAAGTTTTTAATAAAGCAGAACACGCCTATTTTTTTATTCGCATGGATAAGCGGATAGTTGAGATATTAATCTTGACTTTTCGATGAATTGGCTTAGATTCAAATTAGTAATTTCAAAAGGAGCGGGAAATAATGGAATATGGTTTAGCGAAGCTGGCTATTCTTTTTGTTTCTAATTGCTTGGTTCTGGCGCCGTTTTGCCGGTATGCCAATAAAAAAATGGCTATTTGCCTGCGCTGGGGAGCCATCACCACGTTAATGGAGGCAATGATGTTAAACGTTTGATCTTTTATGCCAGGCGGTTTAAGCCGGAAATGATGCTTTATCGGCATCAAGGATCTTTCTTTCTTTGCGTGATGCTTATCCGGTAACTAACGTTGTTTGCGCTAACTTACCGCTTTTCGCAAAGGCTGCCGCAAGTTTTTTGCTCTTCGAATTTGCCAATGGCTCAAAATAATAAAGCGCGTTAACGCGCTTCTTTTATTGGGAAATACCCCGGGGCTTTATCCCCGGCGATGAATGCCGGCGCGGAACAAAGCGAAGCGAAGCGCGGAGGAAGGAATACCACGGGGCTCTGCCCCGCGGTAGTTTATTGCCCAAAACCTGGTTTTCAGTTAAGATTAATAACTTAAACTAGGGTATTATGGTGGCGAAGAACGATATTTCCGATTTGATCCGGTTTGCTTTAACCACGGTGTTCATCGTGCTTTTTATCGTTGGGGTAGCGATTGTAGCCGGTATGCTGATCGGCCGGCAAACGTTAAAGATCAGCGTGGCCGATGTGACCAAAGCGGTAGGGTATAAACCCAAGCCGGTCAAGGAACCGCTTATTATGAATTTCGTGGGCGATGTGATGCTGGACCGCGGCGTGGAATATATGGTCAATAAATACGGGAACGGCAGCTATAATTTTCCTTTTTTACTGGTAGCCGAAGAACTTAAGGCGGATGTCGTATTTGGCAATCTTGAGGGTCCGGTATCCGATCAGGGATATAAGGCCGGAAGTATTTATTCGTTTGAAGCTGATCCGCGCGCCATTGACGGATTGAAATATGCCGGGTTCAATGTGATGTCTTGCGCCAATAACCACATGCTGGATTACACCCGCGCGGCTTTGGAAGACACGCTGGTTAGAATGAAAAACGCCAATATCCTTTGCGTGGGAGCGGGGATGAACGCCGCGGAGGCGGGCGCGCCAAAATATCTCGATGTGAAAGGAAACAAAATAGCGTTTCTCGGATACGCCGATTTCGACGTTCCGGCCTGGCTGGCGGGAGAGCAAACGTCGGGACTGGCCAGGCTTACGGCCGCGGATCTGGAAAACGGCATCCAAACAGCCAGGAAAGAGGGAGCAGATCTCGTGATCGTTTCTTTCCATTTCGGCGCGGAATACGAGCCGGCGGCAAATGACAGGCAGATAGAATGGGCGCGTGCCGCTATAGATAAGGGGGCGGATCTGGTGATAGGACACCATCCGCACGTTATCCAACCCTTGGAAGAGTATGAGGCTGATTCAAAACAAGGCGCATTAGCCGGAACTATTAAAAAGGAAAATGTTTTTAAATTCGGTCAAACAGGGGAAAAAGAAGAAAAAGCAAGCAACAAGAGAGGATGGATCGTTTATTCGCTGGGTAATTTTGTTTTCGATCAGAATTTTTCCCAAGAAACAATGGAAGGCGGCGTTTTGGAGGTAAAAACCGAGAACGGAAAAATCTCGGACGTTGTTTTAAAAAAAGCAAAAATTAACAGCCGGTACCAGCCAGAGATCATAGGCCAGGACTCGAAGGCCGATTGAATTTTTATAAGGACGCATTAAACTATTAATCAGAGCCAATAATAATTATCAAATGAACAAGACCGTATTGATAGTGGGCGCCGGCGGCCGGACCGGAGCCATGTTTTCCGAAGAATTAAAAAAAGCGTGCCGCGTCTTTGGCGTTGGCCTCGACCGCGAGATTGATCAAATAGAAGAAAAAAAGATCGTAATCAAAAAAAACGGAGAAATCTTAAAATACTCCGTTAATACCGTAAGGTCTTGGGAGTTTGAAAAAGTGGCAGCCGACATTGCTCCGGATTTCATTTTTTTGGCGACCAAAAATCCCGTTGGGGAAACAGTGAAATATTATTACCGGAATTTCAGATTTGCCCAGAAAATACCGGTGCTGGTTTTATCCCAAAACGGATTATCGGCCGCCAACGAAGCCCGCGAAGCCTTGGGACATGTGCTGGAATCGGAAGCCGCGAAAGTTAAAATAATCAGATTGAGCCTTTTTAACCCGATTGCCGCGGATGTGTCCGATGATGGGACATTCAATATTATTTATTCGCTTCCGATCAAGCTGGCTTACGGAGTTCATAGCGGCGGCGAGGACGCGTCCGACCTTAGGGAAATTTTTCTTAAGACTGAAATGGAAGTGGAGGAAGTGGCGCCTAAAGATACGAGGAATATGGAATATACCAAGCTGTTCATGAATTTGATAGGCATGGCTTCGGCCGTGAAGGGCAAGTCGGTTAAGGATGGCTTTAGGGATCGGGAGATCTTCGCGCAAGAGATCAATGTTCTGCGCGAATACGCGGCGGCCGTTAAAAATGCCGGTGGGAAATTCCTGAATTTTTCCAATTATCCTTATCCTATCGGAACTATGGCGTGGGCGGTATCGGTTTTGCCTTTGCCGATGTGGTCGCTTTTCAGGTCGCAAGTTGCGAGTATCGTAGGTTCCAAAAGGAATGATAAACCTAAAGACATCGGTGAGATAGATTACTACAACGGGGAAGTTGTCAGGTTGGCCAAGCTCCAGGGAAGGCAGGCGCCGGAGAACGAAAAAGTTTATGAATCGGGGAAGGCGGTTTTAAAGAAGAATTGAAAAATTCAAAATATTCGTAAAGGAATCAAAAAAAAGAAAAGGCGGAAATAGCCGCCTTTTCTTTTACCCGACGCCATGAGATCGGTAAGTTATTCACATTGACAGAAGCCGATACTCTTGGGAAAATATTCAGAAGGTCATACTTTTTTATTTAATATTTAAGTGAAAATTTTCTAAAATAAAGTTTATGAAAAAATTTCTGGAAAAATGTCCGGCGTTTTTAAAGTTTGCGATCGGATTTTTGATTTTGGTTTCCGGTTTTCTCATAGCCGATCTGCCGGATAGACCCGGCATGTTAAGCGGCCATTCTGTTTACGCCTGCAACAAAGATTCGGAGTGTGCCTCCGGCCAGATCTGCACGGGCGGTAAATGCGTTAACTGCGTAAACGAATGCTCAACCAGCGGGTTATGGCAGTGTACGAATACAAGCGGGACCGGAGCCCGCCGCCAATGTGTTGACTCGGATAAGGACGGTTGTTTGGAATGGTCAGCGGCCATATCTTGCGGTTCGGGCCAGACCTGCAAAGAAGGGGTTTGCTCGGGCGGAGATGATTGCAAATGCACGGCTTGGACCAACGGCACTTGTTGCGACGGTACTTCTTGTACTAAGGGATACCGCAAACAAACCCGGACTTGCACGCCTTCGGATTGCGGTTTTACCGAACGGATAGGCGTTGATTCGACCTGCGAAAGCGATACCGCGGGCAAATGTACGGCTGATACGGATTGCAAAATGGATAATGCCAATTGTTCCTGCGTAAGCGCAGAATGTTTGTGCTGTCCGACTATCAATGGCGTAACCGGCGCGGTTTGCAAATACGATACGGAATATTGCTATTACGAAGCCAATTTGCAGCGTTGCGGCGAAGATGGAGTTTATTGCGAAGGCAATACGGCCTATCCCCATTTCAAATGCGAAGCGGATACCGCCGAGCCGAAACTGAAACATATATTAAAAGAATTACTTCCGAACGGATCAGTGTGTTCTTACTTTCAAAAGCAAGATTGCTGTACCGGGGGAATTTGCAACGCCGATACGGGAACATGCGATGCCCATGCCGCCGCTCCGGTTATTTCCAACGTTAAGCCTGAAGTCGATTTTAAAGTGTCGTCTGATGCCGAAATCACCATTTCGGCAATGACTAATATTAACGCGATTTGCAAATACAGCACCACTGACCAGGCTTTTGATTCGATGCCTAACACGTTTAGCAACACGGGAAAGAAATTCCATTCCGACGAGCTGGGTAAAATGACGATCGGAGAGCATACTTTTTACGTCCGGTGCAAGGGCGTTAATTGCGTTAAAAATACCACATCGGCGCTTATTAAGTTTACGGTTGTTGATGCTGCTGGGGATAAGCTAGCGCCCGAGATAACCAATCCGGAACCTTCCGGAACCATCGATTGGGAAAGCGTGACGCTTTCCGTGGAAACGGATGAAGCCGCGACTTGCCATATCGACCGGAACAACGGCGTAGCCTATGAAGATATGGAAACCGTAATGGGCACGACGGACAGCCGCCACCATACCGCGACGATCGACTTGACTGGATACGACGACGGTACGTTTACTTATTACGTAAAGTGCAAAGATTTGTCCGGAAATGCCAACGATGATTCAAACCAGGGAAAGATAGTTTTTGTTTACGATAGCGATGGAAGTGGAGACGACGATGATGATGACGATGATGATACGACGCCTCCGGTAATCTCAAATCTGGAACCTTCCGGAACAATATCGGACAATACCCCCACGATCACGGCCAATACCGACGAGAATGCTACATGCCGTTTCAGTTTCGCCGATAAGAGCTACGACAACATGACCGATACCTTTACGCAGACCGGAGGCGAAGACCATCAATATACTTTTACTTCATCCCTAAGCGATGGAGCTTATACCATTTATGTCCGTTGCAAGGATGATGCCGGGAATAAAAATACCAAATCGGAAAAAATAGAATTTACTATTGATACTGATTCCGGCGACGACAACGACGACAACGATGACAACGATGCTACCGACGACGACAACGATGACAACGACAGCACCGGCGACGACAACGATGACAACGACAGCACCGGCGACGACAACGATGACAACGATGCTACCGACGACGACAACGATGACAACGACAGCACCGGCGACGACAACGATGACAACGATGCTACCGACGATGACAACGACGACGACAACGACGATGATGACGACGATGTTATTGTTGTTGACGGCCTTACGATCACCCTTGTTGAGCCAACCAGCGACATTACCATCAATGAAACTGATTTTATTGTTTCAACCAACCATGAAGCGACCTGCCGGTTATCCGACCAAGACCAGGATTACGCTTCGATGCCCTGGGATTTTTCCACGAGCGACGGGCTTACCCATACAGTCCATTTAATCGAATTCGACCCCGGAGACAGCTTGGTTTATGTCCGTTGCTGGGATGAGGAGACAAATACTGTTATGTCAAAATCCGCCGTCTTCACGGTTACTTATGATACGGGCGGATCCGACGATGATACTGACGACGATGACACTACTGTAGACGGGCTCACTATGACACTGGTTGAACCGACCAGCGATATTACCGTAGATGAAACCGATTTTACCATTACAACCAACCATGATGCGGTTTGCCGTTTATCCGACCAAGACCAGGATTACGATTCGATGCCCTGGGATTTTTCCAATACCGGCGGGACAACTCATACGGTTCATTTGGTTCAATTTGATCCCGGAGACAGCTTGGTTTATGTCCGTTGCTGGGATTTGGAAACCGGAATGACCAGCTCTAAATCAGCCGTTTTTACGATTACTTACAATACCGGCGGGTCTGATGATGACACCGACGACGACTCAACCGACGATGATGCCACTGATGACGATAACGACGACTCAACTGATGACGACTCAACCGATGACGATACTGATGACGATACTGATGACGATTGGGTTGATGATGATTTCGGTACCGATGACGATTCAGCCACTGACGACGACGATGCCACCGATGATGACAACGACGACAACGATGCTACTGACGACGACAACGATGACAACGATGATGACGATTCAACGCCTCCCGTGGTCAGCAATGCCAAGCCGACCGGCACGGTAACCGCTTCACCTTTAACCGTTTCGGTCGAAACCGATGAAACAGCGACTTGCAAGCTTGATCTTTTCGACAGAGATTATGACTCGATGAGAATGACGTTCTCCAAGACTAATGCCAAAACGCATTCGACTAAAGTTATGCCTTTAGCGGATGGAGATTATAATGTTTATGTCCGCTGTAAAGACGATTCCGGGAATAAAAATACCAAATCGAAAGAAATTTCTTTTAAGGTGAGTCTTGGCGGTTCCGATAAAACCCCGCCCGAAATCACCAATCCAAAGCCATCCGGCACGCTAAGTTCCAATGATATTGAGATTTCCGTCGATACGGCAAAAGAGAATGCCACTTGCAAATTTGATACCCAGGACAACGATTACGATGCAATGGCGTCGGATTTCGACGAAACCGGCGGTACTTACCACACTTCTCAATTTATGGCTTTGGGCGACGGCAATTATACGATCTATGTCCGGTGCAAGGATGCGGCGGGCAACAAAAACTCATCGTCGGCCAAGATCGTTTTCAAGATCGACAGCACCAGCGATTTCAACGATTCGGATGACGATTCCGACGATGATACCGATAGCCAGGAAGAGATTGTGATTTCCGAGGGAAATTACGTTTGGCAGAATGACGATGCCGGAACCTTTGGTTCTTTCCCATGGGTTAACTGGCACGCCGGATATGAATTTGTACCCCAAAAGGACGGGTCGATTACCGAGCTTTGCGGATTTTTTACCAACCGGACGCAGACCATCAGCTTATATGACGAATCGTTCAACCGATTGGCCGCGACTGCGGTAAAAAGCTGGAATAACTGGAGCTGTTCGGTTATTTCTCCGGTATCTGTGACTAAAGATAAGGTGTATTATGTTATAGCCGATGTCAGCCGCGCTTCGGTTAACTTTAAATACCAGTGCTGCGATCCGGCTTTGCTTCCCAGGACCGTAAACGACGTAAAAGTAACAGCCGGGGTGCGCCAGACAAATAATAAAGATTTCGGGCCCGGCCTAAAAAGATATACTTACTTGCTGTTTGGTTTGGTAGATATTAAATTCAACAGCGGGATCGGCATTAAGGCCCAAATCTCCGATACCACCCCTCCGACCATTACCGATCCCCAGCCGTCGGGAACCATTTCCAACAGCAAACCGACGCTTTCGGTGACAACCAGCGAAAACGCAACTTGCCGTTTTGAACATGCCGGAGTGAGCTATTCTTCCATGAAGCACGCGTTCAGCAAGACGGGCGGTTTAACGCATACGAAGACAATCGGCCCGCTGCCTGACGGAAATTTCATCCGCTATGTCCGCTGCAAAGATCAAGCCGGGAATAAAAACACCAGTTCCACAAAGATCAAGTTTACTATCAAGGGCGGAGGCGGAGGCGATACGGTTGCCCCTGTGATCAGCAACGCCAAACCAACCGGCACGATTGAGGAAAATGAGGCGACTATTTCGGTAGAAACCAACGAAAACGCAACTTGCAAATATTGTTCGACAGATTCTTCTTATACGTCTTTATGCGAGTCTTTTGATATAACGGGAGAGAAAACCCATTCGGCCGAAATCGGTCCGCTTAACGATGAAGACTACGTATATTATGTCCGTTGCAGGGATAAGGCCGGAAATGTCAACACTAAATCAACAACGATCGAATTTACCGTGGACGCCGGTTCCAGCGATACTACCCCTCCCTCGGTTTCGGATATTAAAGTAAATCCGACATCGGGAGAAATAGGCGATAGCTTCGTAATTACCGCGAAAGCCACAGACGGCAACGGTATTAAAAGCGTAAAGGCTAAGATCCAGCAGCCTGACGGGACGACGGTCGCGACCCTTACGCTGTACGATGACGGCAGCCACAGCGACGGAAGTTTGGGAGATAAGGTTTACGGAAGGAAATGGATTTCGACAGGCAGGAGCTCCGGAAAATATTACATTGATATCGCGGCCGTTGACGAATACGGCAATACGACCAATAAAAACAATGGAGCCACGTTAACTCTTGAGGAAACCGGAGGCGACGATGATGACGAAAATGACGAATGCCAAACGATTACGAAGAACGGTTCCTCTGATGACAAGGTAGACGTAACTTTCGTGCCCTGCGGCTACGGAAGCGATTTTACGTCTTTGGTTGCCGATATCAAAAAGCATATTGCCAAATTTTCCGCAACTGAAGAGGCTGAAAAATTCAATTTCCATTACATTAAAAAGAGCGGTATCACTTGCGGTTCAAGCACCTGCCAAAACATTGATTCTTACGGTTCGTCATTCAGGCAATACGCCTCGGCTTGCAGCACCGATTTAGTGGTAGGATTTATGAAATCGGCTCAAGACGGAGGTTGTTCCGGCTTGGGTAATAAGCTTTGCTTTGTCAACCAATCTACTGATGCTTTTGTAACGATCCACGAGACCGGCCACGCATTTTTCGGATTTGACGACGAATATACTTATCCAGGGACGTGCCAAAGAACCATATCGGGACCGAACTGCGATACCAGCTCAACATGTCAAAAATGGAGCGGAGTTTCCGGCACAAAATGTCTGGCGGGGTGTACCTGTTCCAAATATTACCGGCCAGCCGATAATTGTATAATGAATGTTCCCAAAGAGGGTACGCCTTTTTGCCCCGTTTGTTTGAAAAGCATTAAAAGCACTTTAAGCAGTTACAAATAACTTTAACAAAATACATGCTTATTCAAATTATCAAAGACAAAACCGCGGACAAAAGCGTCAAAAAGCTTAAGGCCTGTTTTAGCCTGTTGTTTTTGGCGGCTGTTCTGGCCGCCGGCGCAATTACGGGTACGGGAAGCGTTTTCGCGGCTTTCGAGGTTGGATCGCCGACTGAGGATTCGGGCGGAAAATTCTTGGCATCGGGCCAGGAAAAAAGTTATCTGCTGTCGGTTGATTATAAAAATAGCGATTATACAGTTTCCGAAGTCTCCTTGCTGAATGCGAAGGCGCCCGATCGCGGATACGAGCCGGAAACCGGATTCCGTTGCGAGATTGTATCGGTTGGCGATGAGATTCTCGACACGTTCAAATTCAGCAATCCGAAAATCCAATGTTCTGATTCCTTCGGAAAGTCCGAGGAGGGAGGATGCAAGGAAAACGAATCCGGCCAATTTTCCTTTCAACTGCCTTATTACGACACAGGCAGCCAGATCAATATATACGATGCCAACGATAAAATGGTTTTATCGGCCGACATTTCCGATTTCGCGAAGCTGTGCGGCGATAACGTATGCGAGGAAAACGAGAATGCCGGGACTTGCCCCAGCGATTGCCGGTCCGGAGTTAAAGACGGAGTATGCGATCGGGTCAAAGACGGTACGTGCGATCCCGATTGCGCCAAATCCGCTGATCCCGATTGTTCCGCCGCCGCAAACTATAATTACTTAATCGTCATAGCGGCGGTTCTCCTGCTTGCAGGTATCGGTTATTTCATATGGCAAAAAAAGAAGGGAGGCGCTCAGGCCTCTCAAGAGGGCCAGGGAATGTAGAGAGCCGTTAGCGCCCAGGAGATTTATAATTACTGGAAAATACCGTAGAAAGAATTGCGAAGCATGCAATTCCGACTGTATGGCTGATTAGAACCAGGATTGAGCATATGATTAATAAAAGAAAAGACAGGCAGAATAACCAGGATTAGCGATACCATGTTCATAAAAAACAACAAAGGTTCGTGCCGGATTCTTCTCTGCCTGGCGGGGATAACAGTTTTTCTTTTAAGTTTAGGCTTGTCCGGTTCGCATTCCAAAGCTTTGGCTGCGGCCGGACAAAACAGCGGTTTTAGCTTTTCCCAAAGAAGCTTTTTTTCCGCCAACGCCAGTTTTTCCATCTGGCAGGCAGCGGAAACCGGAAAGTTGGGAGGCCGGACTCTGTCCCAGGTTTATGCCGGTTATAAATTTTCTCCCAAAAAAGACGGTCTTGTTACCGATCTTTGCGGTTATTTTTCGGGAAATAGAACGGTTAGCCTCTATGACGGCGCGTTTAATTTATTGGTGGCCGCGCCGGTTGCGAGCAAGGAAATGTGGTCGTGCGTTCCGATTCCCTCCGTATCCTTAAGGCAAGGAAATGATTACTATGTCGTTGCCGAGATCGACGCAGGAACGATGTATTACCGGTATCTTGCGGAAAAAGACCTTTTTCCGGTTTTCTCCCACGATATTGAGATTAAGGAAGGGGTTTGGCAGACTCTTTATGAACCTTTCGGCGATAATTTATCCGTAGACCGGCGCGCCGCTTACGGTCTTGTCGATATCAGGTTTAAAATCGGAGCCATAGACAAAAAAAATATTCCAGAAGAGGAAGTCTCTGGGTTGGCGGAAGAAAAAAACATCATTAAAAACTGCGCCGGAGGCCTTTGTGTTTATTGTTCAAAAAGCGGCTGTTACGAAAAAAAATTAAACGGAGAACTCCGCTCCTTTGCTTATCTTGAAACCTGCGCATACGGTACTTGCGTGAGCTGCGATAGATCGGGTTGCAATTCGGTGAAGGCTGGCAAATGGAAAGGAGAAGGACGGTTTTTTTTGAAAAATTGCGTTGACGGCCGATGCGTCAACTGTTTTAACGGTGAATGTTCGTTGTCCGGGGCGATTTTGGCTTATGAACAAAGTTCGTCGTGCCGCGACCGGTTCTGCGAAGCTGATAAAATTTCCGCCGGCGCAAAGTCATATAACGGTGTTTGGGGGGGGTGCCAAGAGGGCAGCTGCGGCCGCGGCGGTCTATTTTTTGAAAGCGAGGCCGGTGAATTGGGAAACAAAACCGTCTCTTGCGTTCCCGATATTCTGACGGCTGCCAGCCACAAAAAAATCGAAAACACAAAAACAGGAGATTCTTACACAATCAATTGCAGCGAAGGCGTGTGCGATCTTTGCACCGATCTAAATTGCGTAAGAATCGGAATCGGATTAAAAGAGGAAAGAGACGCGATTATTGACCAAACCGATGATGATTTAGGGCAACAGCGGGAAAAAACGATGGCTGTAAAGACAGGAGCCGATGACAAAGAAAATGAGCCGCCGGCAATCTATAATTTAAGGCCGAAGGGCCAGGTTTCGGGTTCGTTGGCGACGCTTTCCTGCGATACCGACGAAGATTCGTTTTGCAAGTTATGCGCAATCGACCATTCATTTTCGGAGATGTGCCAGGCTTTTGCCGAGACTGGAGGTACGCATCATTTGCAAGAATCCGTCCCGGTTTTCGACGGGGTTTATAAATATTACGTCAAATGCCGGGATCGTGCCGGAAACGAGAATCAGGTGTCGTCGCAAATAAACTTTCGCGTTCTGACAGAAAAATCCGGGAGCATTTCGGATTTAGAACCGCCTGTTGTCGCATCGCCGTCGGCTAAGATTGAAGCCGGTTTTCTCAAGATTGAAGCGGCTGTTTTTGACAATAGCGCCATTAGCGAGGTGAAGGCGAGAATAATCGACGGCGAGGGCGGAGTTTTTGCCGTTGTCTATCTTGGCGACAGCGGAGAAAAAGGCGGCCGAACCGCCTTAGACGGATCCTATTCCGCAAAATGGCTTAAAGACGGAAAAAATCTGGAAAATACGCTGGTTGAGATCGTCGCGACCGACAGTTACGGTAATTTTTCATCCGTTAACGTAGAAATTAGCGGTTCAAAAGGAGTTTCCGCTGGCCGGAATGGCTTTTTGAAAAACGACGGTGAGAGCAAAGCGTTGGTTTTAGATTTTAATTTTTACGGCGGGGAGATGTTTTTGAACGCCATATCAACTGGATTTGCTATACCGGATCCGTTCCCGGCGGGTCCGGTTTATCTCGCGAGATTGATTGGCTCGAATGGGGAGGTTCTGGGTACTTACGGTTTGAACTTTCCTTGGCGGCAATGTTCTGACGGAGCGGCTGATTTAAGCATGGTTAGCGGGGAGACGACAACTTGTTTTAATGAGGCTAAAGATTACCGCGCTAACCTTCCTTATCGGTCCGAAGCGGCAATGGTTGATATTTATGATCCGGACGGAAAGCTCTTATTCAGCGTTCCGATAGCCGATCTTGAGAGTTTTTGCGGGAATTTGGTTTGCGAGAGGGGTGAAAATGGCGGAAATTGCGAAAAAGATTGTTCTTCCGGCGCCAAGGACGGATATTGCGAATCAATAAATGACGGTTTTTGCGATCCCGATTGCGCCGATGGCGCCGATGGCGATTGCAGCAAAGGACCAAAGACCGTCCTTGCGGCGTTAACGGCCGCGGCGGTAATGCCAATCCTTTTAGTCGGGATATTGATGCAGAAAAGGTCGCTTGCGTCTCGTGCCGAGAATCATTCTTTATTCCGGCCATAAGCCGCTCCCGGAATCCTTATGTTTTAGGCAAACACATTTTGCACTCTCAACGCCTCATTGGGAGTGAGTCCGTTAAGAGCGCAATGCTCCAAATTATTGTAGCATGCGTTCCAAGTTTTCACCCTGGATCTCAATTCGCTCACGGTGATGGTCTTCAGATCTATCCGGTCATACAGCCGCTCTTGGTCTGAGCGGTGGGACCGCTCGACCCGTCCGTTTTGAGCGGGTTTTCCCGGATCGATCAAGTAA